>Ga0209395_1001142_pt1 | contig 38088 bp, 32 predicted proteins | sample GOMGulsemesocosm_3_FD_184635 | JGI IMG/M metagenome (GOLD analysis project Ga0209395, IMG submission 184635) | Methane-oxidizing microbial communities from mesocosms in the Gulf of Mexico - GOM9D Gulf of Mexico (SPAdes) (version 2) | ecosystem: Environmental > Aquatic > Marine > Cold seeps...
CCAGTCCGAATGATAATTTTAAAACAGAATATGGTGAGCATGAATAACAGGGCTATTCGCCCTGTATCCCGACTTTCAGTCGCCAAACGCTCTAACCCACCCGTCTTTTAGCGGGTGGTTGTTTAGTCAATTTCAGTTGCTAATTTTTCAGCATAACCTGTGTAATCCCTTGGGGTCAAAGCGTGTAATGATTTTTTTGCTTCGGCAGGGATTTCAAGGTTTTCAATAAACACCTTGAGGTCTTCAGCTGTTATACGATTTCCTCTGGTTAATTCCTTTAGTTTTTCATAGGGTTTCTCTATGCCGTAGCGACGCATTACCATTTGAATAGGCTCAGCAAGCACTTCCCAGTTATTATCTAAATCAGCTTCAATTGTTTCTGCATTAATTTGTAACTTGGATATGCCTTTTAATGAAGACTGGATAGCAATACTTGTATGCGCAATACCCACACCGATGTTACGTAAAACAGTTGAGTCAGTTAAATCACGTTGCCAGCGAGAAACAGGTAGTTTTTCGCTTAAGAAAGAGAAAATAGCATTGGCTAAACCTAAATTACCTTCAGAATTTTCAAAGTCAATAGGATTAACTTTATGCGGCATAGTAGATGACCCCACTTCACCCGCAATGGTTTTTTGTTTAAAATAACCTAATGAAATATATCCCCAAATATCACGATTAAAATCCAATAAAATGGTATTAAAGCGAGAGAGGGCATGGAAATATTCAGCTATATAATCATGAGGTTCTATTTGAATAGTGTATGCATTCCAGAATAAACCTAATGACTCAACAAAACTTTTAGCAAAGCTTTCCCAGTCTATTTCTGGGTAAGCCACACTGTGCGCATTGTAATTTCCGACGGCACCATTCGTTTTCCCCAGCAATTCAACAGATTCAAATTGTTCTTTTTGACGTAACAATCTGGCAACAACATTGGCAAACTCTTTTCCAGTCGTTGTCGGGCTAGCTGTTTGTCCATGGGTACGAGACATCATGGGTTGACTGGCTGTTTCTATCGCTACTTTTTTAATTGAAGCAATACAATCTGTTATTTCTGTAAGTAGTGTTTCACGACCTTCTTTCAACATTAATGCATAGGATAGATTGTTAATATCTTCCGATGTACAAGCAAAATGAATAAACTCATTTACTTTATGTAGTTCAGCATTATCAGCAATTTTCTGCTTAAGGAAGTATTCAACCGCTTTTACATCGTGATTGGTTGTTTTCTCAATATCTTTAATGCTTTGAGCATCAGCCTCTGAAAATTGACTGATTATGTTATTAAGTAATTGGTTAGCCGTTTCACTAAAAGCGGGCACCTCAGTAATTTGAGAGTGTTTAGATAATGCTTGTAGCCAGCGTACTTCAACCTCTACTCGATAACGAATTAAACCAAATTCGCTAAAAATAGGGCGGTAAGCTTCGACTTTGCTAGCGTAGCGTCCATCTATAGGTGAAATAGCAGTAAGCGAAAAGTTAGTCATTAAAGTGTCTGTCCTGTTAATTGAGAGCAAGATGATATGTAATTATTTGTACAGTATATTATTGATTATATTTAGATTCAATGATGCCACCCCCTAAACAAATATCACCATCATAAAAAACGACCGATTGACCCGGTGTAATGGCTCTTTGTGGAACATCGAAAATCACTTTACAGCGGCCATTTTTTAAAGGTTCTAATCGACAGGCCTGATCGCTTTGTCGGTAACGCGTCTTGGCTTTACAATTAATGGCTTCTATCAAGGGTTTATTATTACACCAGTCGAGTTGACTTGCTTCTAAGGTATTATGAAGCATTAAAGGGTGGTCATGTCCTTGGCCAACAATCAAAACATTATTCTCTAAGTCTTTTTCTAGGACATACCAGGGTTCATCCGGTGCGTTTTTAACACCGCCGATTCCAAGTCCTTGTCTTTGCCCGAAAGTGTAATACATTAAGCCTTGGTGCTGAGCGATATATTGGCCTTCAGGCGTACGCATTTCACCGGGTTGAGTGGGCAGATAGCGCTTTAAAAATTCTGTAAACTTTCTTTCACCAATAAAACAAATGCCCGTACTATCTTTCTTTTTATAATTATCAAAGCCTGCCTTCTTAGCCATCGCTCTTAATTCAGGTTTGTGAAGATCCCCAATAGGGAACAGTGTTTTTGATAGCGCTTTTTGACCTAAAGTATATAAAAAATAGCTTTGTTCCTTATTAGGATCAAGGCCTTTTAATAATTGAAATTCACCTTTATGCTCGCGTACTCGTGCGTAATGTCCTGTTGCAATATAGTCTGCACCTAAATCTTCAATAGCATAGTTTAAAAAAGCTTTAAATTTTACGTGTTTATTGCACAATATATCGGGATTGGGGGTGCGCCCCGCTTTGAATTCCGATAAAAAAACTTCAAAGACTTCATCCCAGTATTCTGCCGCAAAATTAACTGTTTTTAGCTCAATGCCTAATGTGTCACTTACTTGCTGAGCATCAGCAAGGTCTTCCATTGCTGTGCATTGTTCAGTCCCATCATCTTCTTCCCAGTTTTTCATAAACAAACCAGTGACTTGATGACCTTCTTCCAATAGCTTTAATGCTGTGACAGATGAATCAACGCCACCTGACATACCGACAATAATATTTTTACTCATGTTCCAAATCTAAATACGATTTTAATAGTGATAGAGGATAGCACTCACCGTTCAAGTAAGCATCTACAGATTTTAAAACCAAGGCGCTTCTTAATTGTAATTTTTTTCAGCCATTTGTTTATGAGAAAGACAATGGGTTGCGATGATTTCATCATCCAGTGCTTGTTCAGCATTAAATGAGTGAACCTTTCCCGTAAAACATACTCTCACAAAGCTAGGGGATTCGGGGTTTTTTCGCCACAATTGAATAGCTATGATCGCTTCAGGCTCAAATTTCCACGCTGTCTCTTCAGTCACTTCTCGCTCAATAACAGCTGCAACGGGGAGGTGAGGTTTCCAAATCCTGTTTTTCTCTATGTTTGTTTAACAAGGATATTTTACTAGAATTGTTTTTTTGATGTGAAAAGATTGAAAAATGTAACTTAAACCACTATGTTACACTTTAAGAGAATTAAATAATAAAGTTTGAGTATGTCTGATATTGATCCAAACCATGATGATAGTGGTGTTGCTGTACAAGAAGCCGCACCGAAATTAAAACGCCCCCCTTTATATAAAGTGGTGCTGTTAAATGATGATTTTACCCCTATGGATTTCGTGGTAGAAATATTGACAGACCATTTTAATATGAATGAAGATAAAGCAACGCAAGTGATGTTGCAAGTTCATACTCAAGGAATTGGTGTGTGTGGTGTTTTTACAAAAGATGTGGCTGAAACAAAAGTACATTTAGTTAATGAGTACTCTCGTGAAAACCATCATCCGCTTATGTGCGAATTTGAAGAAGCCTAAAAGATTAAAGAGAGTATTATGCTTAGCAAAGAATTGGAAATTACATTAAATCAAGCGTTTACTAATGCGCACAGCAAGCGACATGAATTTATAACAGTGGAGCATTTGCTTTTAGCGCTACTGGATAATGAAACGGTTAAGCCGATTTTGCAGGCTTGCTCTTGTGATTGTAGTGCATTGCGTGGTGAACTAACCCAGTTTATTGATGAAACAGTCTCCCTTATTCCTGAGAATTTACAGCGAGAAACTCAACCTACTTTAGGGTTCCAGCGAGTGTTACAACGCGCTGTTTTTCATGTTCAGGCTTCTGATAAAAAAGAGGTGACGGGCGCTAATTTATTTATCGCTTTATTCAGTGAGCAAGATTCACATGCGGTTTATATTCTCAGTAAATACGAAATTAGTCGGTTGGATGTTGTTAATTACCTTGCTCATGGAATTACTAAAATAGAACAAGAGATGGAAGAGGATCACGCCGACTCGCTTGATAATAATAAAGAAGGCAGTGAGTCTGCCGATTCTTCGCCATTAGACAAGTATGCGACGAACCTTAATGAAGAAGCTCGGCTAGGTAGGATTGACCCTTTAATTGGCCGCGATCAAGAAGTTGAGCGAACTATTCAGGTTTTGTGTCGAAGACGAAAAAACAATCCTTTATTAGTGGGGGAGTCAGGTGTAGGAAAGACAGCCATTGCGGAAGGCTTAGCTAGAAGAATTATTGAGGAGAGCGTCCCTAGTGTATTGCTGGGGGATGTTATTTACTCCTTGGATTTAGGTGCTTTGGTTGCAGGAACTAAATACCGTGGTGATTTTGAAAAGCGCTTAAAAGCATTAATAAATCAATTAAAAAAACAGCCTGAATCTATTTTATTTATTGATGAAATTCATACTATTATTGGCGCAGGCTCTGCTTCTGGTGGTGTAATGGATGCGTCTAATTTAATAAAGCCTGTCTTGGCATCAGGTCAATTACGCTGTATAGGCTCCACGACTTACCAAGAATATCGTGGTATTTTTGAAAAGGACCATGCTTTAGCTCGACGTTTCCAAAAAATTGATATTGTTGAACCTACCGTCGAAGATACGATTAAAATTTTAACGGGGTTGCGTTCTCGTTTTGAAGAACATCACGACTTAAAATATACAAAAGAAGCCCTGCGATTAGCCGCTGAATTAGCTGACCGCTTTATTACTGACCGTTTTTTGCCTGATAAAGCCATTGATGTAATTGATGAGGCAGGGGCTAGGCAACGTCTTTTTAAGGAAGATGAGCGCAAACAAGTCATAGATATTGCTGAAATTGAAGAGATTATTGCTAAAATTGCCCGAATTCCTGAAAAATCAGTTTCCAGTACTGATAAAGATAAGCTGGAAATGTTAGAAAAGAATTTAAAAATGTTGGTTTTTGGTCAGGATGAGGCTATTTCAGAATTATCATCGGCAATCAAATTGTCACGTGCTGGTTTAAGAGATGCAACGAAAACAATTGGCTCTTTTCTCTTTTCTGGACCGACTGGTGTCGGTAAAACTGAAGTCACAAAGCAATTAGCCAAGGTTTTAGGGGTTGAATTAATACGTTTTGATATGTCTGAATATATGGAGCGACATACTGTTTCTCGCTTGATTGGTGCGCCTCCTGGATATGTTGGGTATGATCAAGGGGGGTTGCTTACCGAAGCTGTCAATAAACACCCTCATGCCGTTTTATTGCTGGATGAGTTAGAAAAGGCTCACCCTGATGTATTTAACTTACTATTACAAGTGATGGATCACGGGTCGCTAACGGATAACAATGGCCGAAAAGCCGATTTCCGCAATATTATATTGGTGATGACCACAAATGCGGGAGCAGAAGAGGGGAGTCGGGCGTCAATTGGTTTTACTCAGCAAGACCATTCCTCAGATAGCTTAAAGGTTATAGAAAGGAACTTCTCACCTGAGTTTAGAAACCGTTTAGATGCCATTGTGCAATTTAAACCTTTAGATATTTCTATTGTCGGCAGTGTTGTAGATAAGTTTATTTTTGAGCTGGAGCATGTGCTAACAGAAAAAAATGTGACTTTATCTTTAGACCCTGAAGCAAGATTATGGCTTGCAGATAATGGCTGTGACCCTAAAATGGGTGCAAGACCGATGGCTCGATTAATTCAGGAGAAAATTAAAAAGCCATTGGCTAATGATTTGTTGTTTGGGAAATTAGCTAAAGGTGGGCATGTACGAATCTACGTTAAAGATAAAGAATTAGCTTTTTCTATAGAAAGTAAAGAGTTAACCGTTGCGGAAAACAACTAAACTTATGCTTTCCCGCTGCCTTTGCTTTTTAATAGAGCGGAGGTCAGTGGGATTTTATAAGCAGAAGTATCGCTGTTTTAACGCATACGGAAAGTGATACGACCTTTAGTTAAATCATAAGGTGTCATTTCAACTTTAACTTTATCACCCGTTAGGATACGAATGTAATGTTTACGCATTTTTCCAGAAATGTGAGCAGTAATAATATGACCATTTTCTAATTCTACGCGGAACATAGTATTAGGAAGTGTATCAATTACTTTCCCGTCCATTTCAATCTGATCTTCTTTTGCCATCTTTATTTTAGCCTAGTGTTCCAAAGCCGAACATAATAGCATAGGTTACCAGTTAGCAATAGAGGGCTTTTGTATTTTTATTGATTTTAAGTTGTTTTTTCAGTAAATTTGAAAAAACCTTTTGATAAAGAGAAGCAAATGAAGCAGTACAGGAACAAGTTCTAGGGTGAATCAGGAAGAGCTTTATCTTGTTTCAACCTTAGGTTAAAACAAGATAAGAACCTAGAATGCTGTAGAGCGGACTTTAGTCCGCAATCATGTAACATAACAACCTTTATACCCAAACGACTTGAAGTTGCAGGAATTACCCAAGCCGTCATTCCCGAAGTCTTTTATCGGGAATCTAGTGGTATGACTGGATTCCTGCTAAGAGCATGCAGGAATGACGAGACATAGAAATCAAGCATCTTGAAGTGTAATGGGTATATAGCGGACTAAAGCCTGCTCTACAATAGGTAGTCTATGTTAAGAGCATCATAATTAAAACAATCCTAATTGCACCTGAGCAACTTCAGACATCATATCTCTACTCCAGGGTGGATCAAGAACAACCTCTACATTAACAGAGCTAACGCCAGGTAAAGCGCGCACACTCTTTTCAACATCACCCTGAATAACCGGCCCCATACCACAGCCAGGGGCTGTTAATGTCATTTTGATATGAACGCTATTACCCTCCGCTACAGGATCTACCTGGCACTGATAAACCAAACCTAAGTCAACAATATTGACTGGGATTTCAGGGTCATATACCGTTTTCATAACTTCCCAGCAATTCTTTTCGACAGCCATTGCATCAGTTTCAGAAACCAGGGTGTGTAATGTATGAGACTCTTTTCCTAGCGCATCCGCATCAGTACCTGAAATCCGTACCATATGGCCATGTTCGGTAACAACCGTATAGTTGTCACCTAATGACTGGTGAATAGTCACTTCTTTACCTTTGCTTAAAGTGCCATGATTACCATCAGGAATCATTACCACATTGACGTCGCGGGTTAAGATAATTGTTTCTCTTTCTGACATGAGTTCGTTATTGGTTAAATGTTTGGGCTTCAATAGTCTGGCCAGTAATACCTATACTCTTAGCACTAAATAAGTACGTATAAATATCATTTAAACTATCCATAGTAGGTAGTATGTTTTTATCTTCGGCTGGAAATAGTTTTTTGCGGATGGGGGAGTTAATAGCGCCAGGAATAAGTGTATTTACACGTATTTTTTGCCCCGCTTCTAATTCCTCAGCTAGAATCTTTGCCAACCCTTCAAGTGCAATTTTAGAGACACCATAGGCACCACTATAAGCACTAGCTGTTCTTGCCATTGAGTCACTGGTAAAAACAATAGAGGCGTGTTCACTTTTTTGTAACAGTGGAAGCAAGACGCGAGTCAATAAGAAGGGTGCATTTAAATTTACATTTAAAGTATGCCCCCAATCTTTGGTTTCATGAATTTCAATGGGTGTATAAGCACTTAGTTCAACAGCTGAATGGAGTATTCCTTGAAGGGATCCAAAAGCCTTGTTGATTGTTGTCGCCAATTCTTCATATTGAACCTCAGATGCGCCAGCAAGGTCAAAAGGGTAAATTGACGGGGTCGGGGCATTATCCAGTTCAATAATAGCATCATAAATTTTCTCTAATTTTGGAATACTTTTATCCAATAAAATAATATGAGCGCCTTGTTTAGCTAAAGCCAAGGCCGCTGTACTCCCCAATCCACCTGCAGCACCTGTAATTAAAATAACGTTATCTTTTATTGACATGTTGCGGTAATCCATGAGGTTAATTGTTCGGGCGAATCTATCAATGCATCTGCCCCCCAGGTTGAGGGTTTGTCATCAGGTTTAAGGTAACCATAGACCGCAGCAAGTGTTTTCATATTAGAGTTTTTACCCGCCTCAATATCATGCAAAGCATCACCAATATAAACACATTCCTCTGGCTTAACATTGGCTAAAGAACAAGCCGTTAGCATCGGCTCAGGGTGAGGTTTGCTATTTTCTGTGGTATCACCGCTTACAACGCAAGCAACTCGTTGCTTTAAATTCAATGCATCAACCAACGGGTTGGTAAAACGTTCTCTTTTATTAGTAACGATACCCCATTTAAGCCCAAGAGACTCAATGGTACTTAATGTCTTACTCATACCAGCAAAAAACTGACTATGCTGAGCAATATTGTCCTGATAAAGCGCAAGCATTGTTTGTAGTATTTTGTTATTTGTCAGCTCATCAATATCCGGCACGCTTTTACTAATCATCGCCGCAGCACCGTAAGAGATAAAAGGCTTGATCATATCGCCTGGAACCTGGGCAAAACCATGTGTTTTTAAGGCTTTATTTAGGCAGGCTATTAAGTCGGGGGCCGTATCAACCAAGGTACCATCCAGATCAAATAACACACAAGACAAATTAAAATCAGATGACATAATAATTATTCAGGACGTTTGAACGCAGCAATATAATTAACATCAATATCTTTACCCAACTTAAAACGTTTGCTAAAGGGGGAGTATTCAATTCCCACGATGCCCTGTAATTCCAATCCAGCTTGCCTTGCTGTCTGGCAAAGTTCTGATGGTTTGATAAAGGTTTTATACTCATGTGTTCCTTTTGGAACCATTTTTAAAACATGCTCAGCTGCAACAATAGCTAATAAATAAGCTTTGGGGACTCTATTTAAGGTTGAAAAGAAAACCATACCGCCTGGCTTAACCATTTTTGAACAAGCAGAAATAATCGAACCAGGATCAGGCACATGTTCAAGCATTTCCATGCAGGTTACATGATCAAAACTTTCAGCTTCTTGTTCTGCTAATGCTTCAGCGCTAATTTTTTTGTAACTTGCTTTAACGCCAGACTCCAGCCCATGTAAATCGGCAATATCTAAAAGCTCTTCACTTAAATCAATACCAAGCGCATCAGCCCCTTGTTTGGCAAGGCCTTCAGTTAATATACCTCCGCCACAGCCCACATCAACAATGCGCTTTCCCTGCAAATCTGCAAAGTCTTTAATAAAGCTAATCCTGAGCGGATTAACATCATGTAATGTTTTAAACTCACCTTGAGGATCCCACCAACGTTCAGCTTGTGAACCAAATTTTTCTATTTCGTGGTGATGTACGTTTTCTGCTACTGTCATAATGGTTTAACTCTTCAATATTTGTATAGTTTACTATATTACTAGGTTATTCGCTATTCGTTGCGTATAGTAAAATTTTTCTATTTTACCCTACAACCCCTCTCTTTTTTAATAAAACACTGAATTTCCCAACAAGAAAGGATATGTAAAGAGCTTTGGGGGCGGTTAATTTAAAAACCATCTGCTCATTCAACTCTAAATGGTTGTTCTAAATTTCAGGATCAATTTATATAGTGAAGGTGGCTGACGAGATCGAGCGTGTTATTCGGGCGCAGACTTTAGGGGTTGTGAAGGTATGAGCTTTAAGCAGCCCTTTTTGGAAAAGAGAAGTTGGGGGAAGTTTTTATAAGAATAAGCGTAACTACTCAGTGTATTAAAATTATAATAGATCTTGAGTTAAAGCTCTCTCCTGCAGGCGCAGAGGTATCTACACAGGTTTTATGAAAGCGCCAGTAATCTGGGGTTGTGCTCTTAAGCCCTCGCCCCAGGCGGGGAGAGGGCTTAAGAGCAAACATTGTAACTACAAGCGCCTCAGTTTAAGAGGGTTATCTTTTTGCTCTAATTCTGCATAGCAAAAAAGAAAATACTTGTGTAGATACCTATGCCCCAGGTGAGGGGAGGGGGGATATATTTAAATAATTATTTTTTCTTGTTCTTTGATTGCACTAAAAATAAAAAGCCTTAGTTTGTAGTGGTGGTTGGAGCAACTAAATATCGATTAATTAATTCTAAATCTTGTTCAGTTAAACTACTTGCAGCCTGTTTCAACTTAATACCGTTAATTAAATAATCGTAACGCGTTCTCGAATAGTCTCTTTTTGCTCTGTATAGGTTTCTTTGTTCTGCCAGTACATCAACCATAGTACGAGTACCTACTTCAGAACCTGCAAGTGTCGCTTCCAGAGAACTTTCAGCGGAAGCAACAGCCGCTTTTAACGCTTGCACTCGATTAATACTGGAATTAATATCACGAAATGCATTTCTGATTTGGCGTTTAACTTTTCTTTTTGTCGCCAACAGATCTTCCTTAGCCACTTTATAATCAAAATCAGCCTGTTTGGTACGAGAGTAGACTGCTCCTCCTTGAAAAATGGGGATATTTAACTGTAAGCCAACACTCTGGGTATCGCCTCGAGAACCAAAACTACTCGTTACATCTTGAACCCCGTAATTAGCAATAATATCTAAAGTAGGGATATGCCCTGACCGTTGCAATGAAATGTTTTTTCGAGTGATTTCTGCTTGGTTCAGTGCTGAAATAATATTTAAATTATTTGTCTCAGCTACTTTCGTCCATTCTAAAATATTATTAGGCGTTGGATTAGTAAGCTTTATCTCTTTAGCCAGGCTTAATAATTCAAGCTCAGTTTCACCAATAATTTCAAGTAAAGCCTCTTTACTGTCATCTAATACATTTTCTGCATCAATCATATTCGCTGTTGCCTGATCAAACCCTGCCTGAGCTTCATAAACATCAGTAATAGCAATCAACCCAACATCAAATCTTTGCTGTGCCTGTTCTAGCTGTCTTTTGATGGCTTTCAATTCTGAGATACTAAACTCAAGACCATCTTGAGCCGCTAATATATTAAAATAAGCCTCTGAGGTACTGACGATAAGGTTTTGTAATTCAGCTTGGTAATCCGCCTCAGCTTTAGCAATTCTATTACTTGACTGATCAAGTTGAATCCAATGCTCCCAATGGAAAACTGGTTGAGAAAAATTAATATTAAATGTATTGTTCCAATAATTTTGAACACCAGCAGATTGAAAATTACCTTTTGTATTATTAATACGATCCCTGCTTGATTTTCCTGTTATAGAAATTGAAGGTAGCATATTTGCAATGCTTTGAGCTCTGCTTTCCCCAACAGAATATTGGGTATAGTAGGCTTTTCTTAACTGGGGGTCGTTGTTAATTGCAAGTTGAAAGGTTTCAACCAGATTTTGAGCTTGTACGCCATTAAAGCTAGCGATACAAAATAAAATCCCTGCTAATTTAGTTTTCAAAATAAGGTGCCTAGTATTTAAAATGATCGGGTTATAATGTGTTCTAAATAAATAATAGCACATTATATATATTGTTCATTTTATTGTGTGTTAGTAATAAAACTTCTTTATTTAGTTAATTTTAAGATGTTCAAGATCAATTGATATGATAAAAAAACACGCAGTAATAAATACCATTCTAATCACTTTATTTTTAACAGGCTGCTCAAGTCTTGGTAAAGGCATTACAGAAGCCATACTTGAAAAACAAGAAACGGAAGATACTCGTGTCTGTGAGGTATGGGGGCAGGAATTTACCGGGCTATCCCCATACATCACACAAACCAAAGGCCTTATGAAAGTACTTATGGTACATGGCGTAGGGGAGCATTCTCCGGGGTATTCAACTGAGTTTTTTGAAAAACTAGCCAAAGAGTTAGGGTTATCTGTCACCTCAAAAAAGCATAAAAACATTCAGCTTAGTGATCATAATAACCCAGAAAAATCATTGGGTAATTTACGAATCAAACGCTATTTAAATAAAGACCGTACTCAGGAAATCATGTTTTATGAATTAACATGGTCGGATATTACCGCGAAAGAAAAAGAGGTCTTAGCTTATGATAATTCAGGGGAATATTCATTTAGACGCGCTGAAGTCAATGATTTGATGAAAAGGTTTTCCAATGATACAGGCCCTGACCCTATTATTTATTTGGGTGAAAGTAGAGAAGATATTTTATTATCTTTTGGACAATCATTTTGCTGGATGACTTCAGGTAATTGGGATGATTTACCATCAGATACAAAAGCCAACTGTAAATCTCCAAATGTTTCAGTCATTAATAACGATCAATATGCGCTTGTTTCTCATAGCTTAGGTAGCAGAATTACGATTGATGGAATGCAACGAATTGCATCAATTTTTGGAAATGATGCCCCTCAATACCTAAAGATTAACGATGCTTTAAAAAATAAGACAATACCCATCTATATGATGTCCAATCAATTACCCATGCTTCAATTAGGTCGTAAAGCACCTGAAGTAAGTGGTCAAAAAGACAGGTATTGTAGGGTAGGGGGGGATAAATATTCCCAACGGATGTTAACAAAAACACCTATTCTTGCATTTAGTGATCCCAATGATTTATTAAGCTATGCAATTCCACCTGGTTTTGTAGAAAAATACCTAGACTCTAGATTATGTATTGATGTAACAAATATTAATATTAATGTGGCCTTTGTTTATGATGTTTTTGGAATGGGGAAGCTAGCTAACCCAATGGAAGCGCATATTGGGTATGACACAGATGATAGGGTTGTTGCCTTAATTGCAAAAGGAATTGGCAATAAGCAAACGGCAGATATTGTGAATGAGCGATGTCGCTGGATTGAAACCATTGAATAAAACTTCTGATTAATCCAAGTAGATGAGAATTGAATCCAATAAAAAGATCTATTTAATTTATGCCCCTTGCATAGAAGATGAATTAGACCAGTTAATATCTCATCCGCTAATAATAGAAAAAGGTTTAGAGCTACGAAAAGTAAAAATAACGGAACTTTCCTCCATTCATATTGATGCTGAATTAAATCACGCATTGGTATGGATTGAGCAGAAGGATTATCCCCAGGTTTTATTATTGGCTAATCAAAAAAAAATATCACTAGGCTTTTTGCCTATAAAGGGGGAGGGCGAAAGTCAATTTATTAAAAGCTTGGAATTACCCCATAATTTTGATGATTGCCTTGAAACGGCATTACATGATGAGCCTTTTTTTATTGATTTAATTGTCTGTAATGATCAAATAGTCATCGATGGGGTTAATTTTGAAAACCAGACCACTATGGCTGAGTTTATTGGTGATAGCAATAAATATAATGGGTTAAGTAAGCTTAGGTTTAAAATAAAACGATTTTTTCACGCCTTTTCTCTGACCCCTCATCCCGTTACTTTAATTACAGCAAAAGATAAAACCATTTCAACAGCAATAACAGGCATGGTTTTATTAGACTTTCATCAGGCAGGCGCACTGACTAATTTGTTTAGAGACTCTATTTCCTTAAGAGATAAACGCGTCTCTGTCGCATTATTTGCCCCTCAGTCAATTATCTCCTATCTGCAATTATCCTTAGGAAGGCATAAAAAAGACATACCTCAACAGTTAGGTTATATTCGCACGGCATCATTAACTATAAAAAGCCCTATTGACACACATTACTTGGTTAATAATAGCCCCTTAACAACGCGAGAGTTATATATTAAAACGCTCAGTGAAGGCGTAAGGATTAATGCAGGAAAAGAATTTAAACAAAGCCAACAATACACAGATGATAAAGAAAATGTAATTTGTGACCAGTTACCCCAACAGGAAAGTCGGATAAAATATCTAGGCGAAACCTTACCTTTTTTTTCACATGCTTTGGAATCAGATTTTAAAGATTTATTCCTTGCTTTAAAGGAAAGCGCCCATATAAGTGGTACCTATATCTTATTAATGGTCTTGAGTACACTGCTTGCAACACTCGGTTTATTTCTTAATAGCCCATCGGTTGTTATTGGGGCAATGGTATTAGCACCACTGATGGCGCCGATTATTTCTTTATCAATGGGAATTTTGCGTTCGAATAACGATTTAAGCCGACAATCATTTTCCACCTTATTTATAGGTATGTTAATTGCACTGACATTATCAGCATTAATGACTGCAGCATTACCTTTTCAAGACATTACCAATGAAATAGAAGGGCGCTTACATCCCTCAGCGTTAGATTTGCTGGTTGCTGTGCTTTCAGGTATTGCGGGTGCATTTGCTAATGCCAGGGAGAATATTGCAAAAAGCTTACCTGGTGTCGCAATTGCCGTTGCATTAGTGCCTCCGCTATGTGTCTCAGGCATCGGTATCGGCTGGTGGAATTTTGAGGTTTTTCTTGGCGCAATGCTACTCTTTTTAACCAACTTAACAGGGATTATACTAGCGGCAGGATTATCATTTATGGTAATAGGCTTTGCACCATTTTCCCGTGCAAAAAAAGGCATTATTTTATCTCTTTTTATGGTTTCAATTATTTCGGTACCTCTATTTTTATCGTTTTTTAACATGCAAGAAATAGCACATGTTAAAAAACAATTGAGTAGCCATCATTATCAGGTTGCCGGACAGAAGCAGCGCTTGAAAAACATCAAAGTTCGCTTAGGTCAGCCTTTAAAAATAAGTGCCGATTTAATCAGTCACAAGATGCCAGATAGCAAAATATTGAATCAATTTGAACAGTATCTCGCCAACCAGCTGGGTCAAGCCGTTGCTGTTGATTTCTCAGTTCATTTAGTAACAGAAAGTTATTTTAACAATGAAAAATAAAGAGTAGTATTAGAGTTAATAAGGTAATTGTACTTCGCACGGCCACAACTGCATAAATTCCGCACCCGTAATCGCGCAAAGTATATTCTCATTAATTTTAACTGGAGGTATCACCATGCAAAGGATTATACAGTTTGTAAATAAGTTTATCTTTCGCGCTAATATTTTTTTAATTGTGTTGTTGCTAATAACTGCAATTTTAGGGATCTGGGAAGTTATTGATTTTAATAATTTGATTTTTTGGCAAATCACTCTTACATTAGCTGCAATTTTAGCCTTCAATTTAATACTCGTCATTGTCATCGTTGGGGTGTATAGGGAAAACCTTAAAATCATTGATATCTTCAACGAATCCCAATATGCAACTCAGCATAAAGCAGAGGAAAATATTTTTAATATTGGTGATACGGGGCATGAAATGTATCTACTCATCAAGGGAAAGGTAGAGATTAGTATTGAAGGGAAGGTTTTAGAAATTGTCGATGCAGGTGGTTTTTTTGGAGAGCTAGCCATAATAGAAACCTTACCTCGAAGCGCAAATGCTCGATGCATCACCGACTGTAAATTGGTGACTATTAATGAAAAGCGTTTTTACGAATTGATCCAGGAGGTTCCTTTTTTCGCTCAAGAGGTTATGAAGGTTATGGCGCATCGCTTACGTAAATTCGATAGTACAGATATTGAATAACTAAGAAAAGGTTTGGTAGGTAATTACAATCAGCTCAATATTTATCAGGGCTGATTGTAAAAAGATATTAGCTGGATAATACAATTTAACATAATATACATTATGCGAAGTTATATAAAACACCAAGAAGGGCTTGACCCAGTCAAAACTCACGCTCCTATGTGAATCCTACGTCTGCTATCAAGATCAGCGACCTCAAATTTATGGTGAGAGATTTGCCTTAATAGATAGCAAATAAAAACGAAACTTGTCTGTGGACTCTAAATTCGAAGACTTTGTTCTTTTAACGCTAGTTTTTTAATTTAATTATCGTAATTATGATATTACGTATTATGATAATTATCGTAATCTTGATATAATACTGTAAAAACTTACTTACTCTATTGGGTTCTTAAATGTCTGCTATTACTCTTGTTAACAAATCCCCACGCTTAACTGAATCTGAGGTTCATGAAGCGGCTCAAAGCCTAATTAATGAAAGCCAGGTAGTGTCTTCCTTAAGTTTACTCAGGATTCTAGGTAGAGGCTCTTTGACTACAATCACTAAATACATGAGTTCTTTTAATCAAAATAATGCGGAGTTAAATAAACTTACCCCATCGTTTACTGAAATCCCTGAATCACTTGCTCGCTCTACAAGGCTATTGGCTATTAAAATTTGGGCAGAGTCTCAAGAAATTGCTAACCAAGAGCTTGAGAGCCAACGTGAGGTTTTGCAGCAAGCGGTTAAAGTCTCGACAGATCGCGTTAAAGAAGCTGAGATTTTTAGTGATGAACAGACTAAACGGCTTGAGGAAATTGAGCGTAATTATGAAGAGAAAATTGCGGAGCTTAAGGATGCATTAAATGCAGTCAATACAGAACTTGATAATAAAGAGAAAGAGCTTAATGAAAAAACCATTGAACTGGAAATTATCAAAAATGATAATGGCATATTAAATAAGTCCTTATCCGAGGCAAAAGATTTGCTTGCTGAGCTGAAATCCAGCAGTAAATCTGATTTATCAGACATTAAAAAGGATTTTCAACTAAAAACTGAAGATTTAAAATTAGAAATAAAACAGAAATCCAGTGTATTCCAATCCCATGAAGATAACTTCAATAAAGAAAAAACCAAGCTAATCAGCGAAAATAAACAGCTCGATTTACAGGTAGCTAAACAACAAATAAGCCTAGATTTAATCAGTAACCGTTTAAATGATGAGAAAGCTGTAAGGTGGGAGGAAAGCAAAGAAAACAAGCTCTTGAGAGAAAAATCATCTTTATTGGAAGGTGAATTAAATGCATGGAAACAAATGAACCATACCCTCAAACAAACTATAAATAATGCTGTGTAACACCATTGCGCGGTGTTTTTATGGGATAACTAATGCTATCGTATGTATAACACCCTCCTCTTCTAATAGACAGATTAACTAATGATAATAATTGACACGCCTTTTCATATTTCATTCACCGATAGCAACGAAAAACCAAGCTCTGCCTGTGTCGGAAAATGTAAGCTAATATGGTGGCCTTCGGATATTAACCTAGATAAAATGCTGTGTAAGAAATGTGCTGGGGAAATAGAAGCTGCAATCGAAAATGTACACTATAAAATATTAAGAAAGCATAATAATCGCTTAAGCCTTAATGACTTTAAAAAGCATTTACCCAACTTATCAAAGACAGATAAAGCGTTAATAAAATCCTATACCAAAGGTTCTGCAAAAGTTGGATTGCTCAGTCTCATCAAACCAGAATTTGCAGAAAAAGAAAAACAAGGTTGGCTGTAGCTATAGAGCTAAAACCAGCAATCGTTTTGAGTGAGCTAAAATGTTTTCTTGAGATACACACAGTTTTTGTCGCATTAATTCATCCCAGTAAGGATGTAAAACTTTTGGTAAGGCTTGATTAGAAAAATGCTGTATTGATGAGTACTGCTTATCAAAAGTTTTTCTAGTTCCCTGAGTGCCCGCAAATACTTGATCAAGTTCTGGCAATAAAATATCAGTCACTTGGGTAGTTGATAGCGCAATTTCAAAACCTTTTGGATCAAAATCACAAAAAGAAATGATTTGAGTATCTTCTAATGTAGCCTTTAAAAAATCAATCACTGCTTTGCTACTGATATTATGCCCACGATAAACGACCAGCGCATTAGATAGGGATTCAGGTAGATTAAATGATTGAAAAAAGTCGAAGGCTTGTAAATTTTCTACCACTATAATTAATTGAGGGATTTTATTCAGATCCAGTGCTCGCCAATCAACACGATAACTTGCTCCTTTTATTAAAGGTATTACTTGATCATTAATAAGCAATTTCCCTGATGGGCTGTTTAATAATAGATGATGCCGCCCCGGCGCTTCTGCATTTAATTTTTCATTGCCTGTGGTTTTGGCTATATCAATACGACTACCTGTTAGCAGCGGTTCTGAAATATCTATCCCCATACTGTTTTTAACCAGCTCTCTAATCTGCTGATAATCAATCTGCTGCAGTATTAAATTATTTTTATCTAGACACCCTATTCCATATTCTGCATTTAAAAAACGCCATAAGTTAGTCAATTTTAGCAATGGATTGGCTGATTTATAAGCTCTGGATAGTACCTGAATATCTTTGGTTTTTAACTGATCCATACTTCAATATCTTCAATAAATTGATTGCCAGTAAATTCAGATTGCGTATTCATCACCAAATCAGTCTTAAACAGATTGCTTTGTTGTTCCATTGAATCCATATAACTAAAGACTGAAAACAACCAAAACTCTTCATCTAAAACAAAATCTATCCTTTGAAAATAAGAGAGTGCCGATATTTTTTGACCGTTATTGTCAATAACATGGCTCAAAAAATTCTCTACTGCAAGCGTTTCAGGCTTTTCAACAATATCAACCTCATCCATCTCATTAAACTCTACCGCTCTAGATTCTCTATCAGCTGCTTCAACTGGATGAGTAGAAGTTATTTTAATAGACTGAACCAACTGCGTTAAAATAAAATCTGGATCTTCAATATTAACATCTAAAATCCCTTTAGATTCAAAAGGCTTGATCACATTAAATAAGCCAGACATATTAGTTAACTCAGGATAACAGGGCGGTTGATAATCTGGATGTGCCTCACTAAAAACTTGAAAGCCTTGAACTAAAGCAGATCGACTGCGAATTTCTTTAAAATGCCCTAACATACGAAATAAGCGCTTTTGTGCTGAAGATAATTCAGTAGCGCATTTATCAATCTCCCATTGCAGGTTAACCACTAATAATTTTCGTAGTTGTGGGCTAGCACCTGCCAATTCTGCTAAATCCTTAAAATCGAACATAGCCAAACCAATTAAAATAGTATTAACGTGTTCTTGGGCGAGTTCATTTTCTCTGATTTTGGCCGATAAGCTCCCTACTCTGCCAAATTCATTATTAATATGACTCCAGAGTTTATGTACATTACGCCTGAGCGATTCAATCAAAGAAAAAACATGCTCAGCAATATCACGTAAATAAGCACTGGCATCACGATAATTACCCGTAGATTGAGCCTCTTTATAATGCCCCGTCAGTGTTTTAATCGTCGCAATAGCTGATCCCATATTAATATCGAGCTGACGATTACGCTCATCTTTTAAACCCTGCTCTAGCATGCTGCGAATAGCACGGGTTAAATGCAGGCCTTCATCTTCCGAAGGTCGCCACAGTACCTGTTGTTGAATAAGCGTATCAATCACCTTTTGATTATCTTCATAATCAACGGGAACAGCCCCCTGCAGATAAGTATCTAAAATCAAATCAGCATGCTTGCCTAAACTTTTTAAAAATTGAACCCCTGATTTACGAATCTCGTCAGTCATATAGATCACTCTGCTGGGTATTATCCTCCACCAGCTGTTCTAGTGATAGTTTCTCTGTATCATTGATAAAACGAATTTGATCAATTAATAACGACCATTTATTGGTCGCTGTATAAATTTGATGGGCTGGATTAGATAAGGATAAATAATCCATTTCAATCAAACGCATAAAAATCAGTTTAAGCTTCCCTTCTACGGTAGGACTGGTTGATTTAAAAAGTGAATGACTGACTATCTTATCCAGTTGTGTTGATAATGCCGTGGTATCTTCAATAACCCCTTGTATTTCAGTCATGCGTAACACATTTCCAGGGCGGATAACATCATCATCTCCGCTGGTTTGTTGAATCAGCGTTAAAAAACTAACCAGAGGCGATAAGGCGCTAATGATTTCAATAAATTGTTTTTTCAAATCCGCCTGGTTATTTTTAGGCAATAAATAACTGCAATAAAAACCATTGCCTTGCTGTGGTGTTGATAAAGTAAACTCCATTTTTTGCAAATACTCATCCATCTCCTCTGCCATTCCTGGTTTAACTAGAAAGGCATACTCCTCGGGATAGCTATATTCACAAATAAATTTACCTTGAATCAAATTTTTAGCAATATCTGCAAAATGACTCATACCCTCTCCTGCTTATCATTTTGGTTTTCAGTATATTCAGCCATTTTAGTCGATAATAAACTGGGGTTTGAGCGAATAGTGGTTAATCGACGGGTATTTCTATCCATAATATATCGATTAGAAAATAATTTAAGAAAACTGGTATCAGAATTTGGAAAAGCACCAACGATGGTGATGTTATTACGCTCACAAGCATCAAATACTTTTTTGATATAACTAACATGCAAAGTTCCTAGCTCATCAATGGGCCAATGAACCACCACATTGGAACTTCCCCTTAACATACGGGTAAATGCCAATAAAAATTTACATAAAATCAAATAAGCCATGCCTTGACTAGAACTATCAACTAACTCCTGATCGGTTCGAATCACCAGTTGACTCTCCCCTTCTTTCAATCGAAGTTCAATATTTAACACATCAAGAATAGAAATTTTATCTTCTCGACTACGCGAAAGAATACGCGCGACATCTTGAATTGATTCTATTAATGCTTGCTCAGGCCTATTAGAAAACCCAGTTTCTCGCCATGCCTCATAATGAACAATAAAATCATTCAGGTTATCCCAAAACTTTAATTTTGAAACTGTACTATAAATACGCACTGCTGACTCAGAAACACCCTCTAAATCAAGTTCTTCACCAATATGCCGTGTTATTTTAGCCGCCTGAGCGCTAATTTTATTATCAATATCGGCTAAAACATCATAATAGCTTTTAATAACCAAACTGTAGTTACGGCCTTCGTGGGCAAGCGTTTCACTGAGTTGAGGCAGTAAGTTATTAAATATTTTCTCCAGCTCAGCAACCAATAAATGAGAATCAGGGTTTAAAGCATCCGTGATAGTGGCATGCTCCCTAGCCTTCTCCCACGCTTCACTTAATTCACTCGCACCACCTCTATTGATTAAAGCATCAAAACTTTGTATTTTTTCTTTTAATCGCTCTCTTACCTGGGTTGTTTCATTAATTCTAAGCTCTATACCAGCAGTCTGCTCAGCTAAAGCCTCAAAATTTATTTCTGAATTAAACGGCTCTAGTGGCTCAGCAAGCGTAGGCATCAGATTAAGTGAGTTTAAGGTCTGAAGAGTACGATCTATGGTTTTACTATTGTTGCGTAAAATATCTAAAGCATTCGATAGGCGACTAAGTTCACCTTTAGCCTTTTTTGTTTGAATCTTATACTCAGACTTTTCAGTTGATAATTGTGTGCTTAGTTTGTTTTTATGTAACTTTTCATTTTCAAGCTCTTTAAGCAATTTAGGTTTAAGCAGCTCAATATTAGATTTTTTCCAATCAACAAATTCATTCGCTTCTGTACGGCGATGAATGGTTTCTTTAATAGCCTCATCTAGCTCTTTGATTCGATCCCGACAATGGGTAATAGCCAGCTCATCAACCCCCCGCTCAGACAAAGTTGCTTTATACCATTGAAGTGCAACCTTTAACTGCTTATCAGCATCGGCTTTAATCTCACTTAACCTTTGTTTATCTGAGCTTAAACGTGCCTCTATTTCATTTTCTGCATCCGAATGTAAGGCCAGTAATTCAGTAAAATATTCCTTAAAAGAGGCTTTGGCATTTTCTAAGGCCTCAGCATGATCTTTTTTGCTTGTATTCAGTAAGCCTTGAGCCGTTTTAATTTCATCCTTAACTGCAGACTTACGGTTTTTAAGATTAACCTTATGTCGACTGATTATTAATGATTTTTCATTTTTTAAATCGTTAATTTGGGTTTCAGTTCGCTCAACTTTTGCCAGTAACAATACCTGTTTTTTACTCGTTTCTTCATATCGTTGCCTAGCCGTTGAGACCCTCGCTTCAGTTTCAGATTTAACACGCTTATCTAATGTCAATTGATCATCCGCCTGAGTAAATTTAATACGCAGTGCACTATCATTTTGAGCATGTTCTGGTGTATCAATGGCTTGAAGATCTAGTGAAACACCAAATAAAGAATCCCCTAGTTGCTGGCTTTCTGGTTTTAAATCACGGCGATCTAAAAGAGAAGGATCAATCACTTTGCCAATATCAACAGCCCATTGCTCATTATCAGTACGCAAATACTGAAGTAAACTTCCATCTTCAGGATAGCGTAATTTTCTAGCCCGTTCGAGCAGGGATTCAGAATGAGCAACTGCCTTACAAGCAGATAAATAAGATGCCATGTTTTCATCTAACTCAGATTTAGCCTGTTGCTCTACTAAAGCACTCTGTTTATGCTTTCCAAGCTCCGCAACACGTTGTTGTTCAAACTTATCTAAGCGAGTATCAAGCACGGTTATTTCCTGTTGCTCCTGCTCGGTTGCTCCCATAAACTCAAATTGAGACTCTAATTTATTGACTGTTTGAGTTTGAATTGCAATGCGTTCGGCATAGTCTTGGTTTAATCGTTCAACAACTTGATGATGCTTTTTTTCATCAGCACGTTGCTCAGTAGAATGCTTGGCGATTAAGTCTGTTTTTTCTCGTTGTCGCGTATCCAATGCGCTTGCAACCAAGCCCATTTCCTTATCTTTCTTCTCTAAAATATCCGTTTTACGGTTTTGATAAGTTTTTTCAATATCGTTGTGCTGCTCAGTCAACAGGCTATATTGCTGTTGCTGGTCGGCTAAATCTCTTTGCCAAGAATCAAGGTAGTTAATATTGTTTAGAATAGTTTCTATACCCGACTCAAGATAGTTTGAATAACGTATTTCAATCTGACTTAATCGTCTTTCTGCATCATCAATAGTTGACTTAGTTTGAGTTATTTCCTGTGTCAGATCATCCCTTTTATTCAGCCAGGATTCTTCAATCTTTTGAAACGCCTGTTTTAAGACTTTTAGTTGTTTTTCATCAGATTCTGTTTCAGCAAAACACGCCTGAAAAGCCACTTGCAAAAAAGCTTTATCTTTACATAATTGCAGTTCAATATAATTAACTTGAGAATCAAAATGAGATAAATCCGACATCTCTTTTTGACGCTGCATCATATCTTCAACCACTAAACTTTTAGCCGCCCAGTTTTCTACATTGCTTGATTTTATCTGAATGCTAGGGGGTTGAACGCCATCTTCCTCAAGAATCGCCGCAATCATCGTTTTAATCGAATTAATTTTGCCCGCTTTGGTATGAATAGCCTGCACCAGTTTTTCTACATGCCTTAGACTATGCTGGCTACCACAAAGTGAATGCTGTCGAGTAAAACGAATAATATCCTTATGCCGAGAAAGAGATCTCGATAAAGTTTTATCATGCTGAATAACTGCGCGATACTCCATAGAGCCTAATAAAGTTGAGCAATCAATTTTTGCAGATTTTAATTGCCTGCCTAATTCTTGAGCAGAATAAAACTCATGTTTATTGTTAATAGTCCGGCTAACAAAGTGATCCAATTCATAGCCATGATCAATAAAGCGATAATTGACTGAGCGACCATCAGCACTGGCTGACAAAACCACTTGATTCAATTTGTTATGGTGATTGTAATACTCAAAGACTAAATAACTTGAATGTCTTGGTAAATACCATTTCTCAAAACTATCCCGTGTTCTAGGGACAACATGGCTGGGTAATTCACCATAAAACACTAAAATTAATCGTTGTAATGTGGTTTTTCCAGATGCATTAATACCACAAATATTGGTATGTTTATCAACTTTTAACTCCACAATACCAGGCATATAGGAGTCAATAAGGATAATTCTTTGTAGGCTGTTCATTAATTGTTTAATTGATCAAAATTTGAAACATAAAAATAGGGGGGCAGGTGTTTAAGCCTAGTTTTTTATATTTTATTGAGAAGGCTAACCCCTCGCCCAAAATACTGGAACCCAGGGTAGGAGGGGCCTATTGGCCGCGTCTGTGAAAGATCAAGAGAATCGCGACCAAAGGTCCCTCCTACCCTAGATAAAATAAAACTAACTCTTCTCAAACTCAATATTCTCAGCGCCATGAAGCACCATAAAATGCTTACCTCTCGCCCTGGAAATTAAAGTAACACCCGATTGCTTAGCCATATCCAATCCCATTTGGGTCGCACCAGAGCGTGACAGTAAAATAGGGATTCCCATTTGAGAGACTTTTATTACCATTTCGGATGTTAATCTTCCTGTGGTATAAAATATTTTCCCTTCACCTGAAATGTTATTCATCCACATATAGCCAGCGATTGAATCAACAGCATTATGTCTGCCTACATCTTCTACAAAAAAGTCTATTTTAGTCCCAGTACATAAAGCACAACCATGCACAGCCCCTGCTTTTTTATACACCTCATTATGAGACCTTAATGAATCTAATAAGCCATAAATAACCGATTGTTTAAGCAAAAACGTAGGGACTTTAATATCTTTCAGTTTATCCATTAACCGACCAAATACAGTCCCTTGACCACAACCAGTAGTCACCGTTCTCTGTTCCATTTGTTTAGAAAAATCAGATGTCTGGTGTTCGGTAACGACAGCAACTGCCTCTGTTTCCCAATCGACTTGAACCACTTTAATTTCATTAATCGACTCAAAAAAACCTTGATTTTTTAAGTAACCTAAAGTCAACAGTTCGGGATGCGTTCCCATGGTCATTAAGGTAACGATTTCTTGTTTATCCACATAAAGGGTTAATGCTCGCTCCCCTACTAGCTCAAGTTGTCTTTCATTACCTGACTCATCAATACCAATCACTGATTTAGAAAAACCTAAACCAGCATTTGATATTTCAGGCTGTTTTAATTTAGACATCCTTGCTTCTCTCCATTGCATTTAATTCAGATAAGGTATTAATATTTAAAAAGACATCGGCATCATCACTGAAATCTACTTTAATAACATTATGCTGAAACAGCCATAAATCAATTTTACGATCCCCCTGCTCTAAATATTGAGTGAGACTCGCTTGCAAAGATGTTTTTAAAGCTAAAAAGACAGGATGAATCCTCTCCCCATCAAAAGCCACCGCAATATCAACATTATTTTCTGTTAATGCATCAATCAGTTGCGTTAAATGCTCCGCTCTAATTAAAGGTGAATCACAAGGCATCACACATAAAATACCGGTTTCAGCATGTGACATGGCAGACAGAATCCCCGCTAACGGCCCATCAAAACTATCGGTTTGATCAGAAATCACTGGGTAACCCAGTTTTTTATACTCTGCTATATTACGGTTTGCATTGATAAACACGGTTGATGCCACTTGAGCAATAGCATCAACTGCATAACTCGCCATGGGTCTGTTATTATAATCAACCAATCCCTTATCTTGATTGTTCATACGTCGAGCCAAGCCACCAGCTAACACGACACCAGTCACTTTATTTTGATCATTCATCATTATTTATATTATAAGAATGTTAATTAAATTACTTATCCCCGCAATTTTACTCTTAATTACTGGCTGTGTGTCTCAAATCCCCGTTACAAACAGTAAATCAATTCAGTACTACCAAGCCGAAACCCAAAAACCATACGATGATGTCTTAGCTGAGCTAGAAATTGCTATTGCAGAGCATAATTTTCGCATTACCGGACATAGTAGAGTAGGAAAAGTGATTAGAGAGAGAGGAACTAAAGATTTCCCCAATTATGATACGCTGCAGTTCTGTAATTTAACTCATGCAAAAACACTACTGTTACTCTCCCCTCATGCTGTTAGCTATATGCCTTGTAATGTTGTCACGTATGATTTTAAAGGAAAAACAATTATTAAAACTCACCTATTACCTATTGATACGAATAACAAAAAACTTAATCAATTTTCTGAAAAGATGAATATTAAGTTAAAGGAAATTGTAGATTTTGCTGCTGAAGAATAATGCCTCTCGGGTGAGGTAAATATTCAATCATTCCAGTATGGAGCTACCTGAAAACTATGAATGGTGTTATCTGTTGAGAGAGTAATACCAATCCAATATATTTACACCTGAACTGAGAAATCGTCATTCCTGCAAGTTACCCAGTCAAGCGTGGGCACAAGCCTTACAGGAATCTATGTGCGTGTGTATGGATTCCCGATTAAAGATTTCGGGAATGACGGTTATTAGCGTGATTATTTATTGGGATTGGTTATAACTTGCAAAACAATACCACTGAGCGGCAGATTAAACCTTTTGTGATTGAAAGCATATTTTTACGAAACGTCCAAAGCAGGGGCGTTACATTAATTGAACTATTCAAATAAAGAGAGGTTCATAATATTACACCATTTTAGGGTGGATTCAGCTAAACTATAAATCTAGCTGAATAACTGTATCCAACCTTTTAACCATTTTTCTATAAACAAAATCAACATGAATAATAAACTAATTTTATCCATCGGCTTATCTGTTTTTATCACAGGCTGTGCAACCACACCTGATAATTCAATTGAAACGGTACAAAAAAATGAGTATCCAACACGTGATCGTGTTGAGTATGTGTTTAATTGCATTGCTAAACATGGTGGTTTAGAGGGAAGTAAAGCTTATATCAACCAATATGCTTGTGGTTGTAAAATTGATAAAATTGCTGAGAAACTAACTTTTGATGAGTATGAAGGGGCTAGAACTTTTTCTTATTTAAAGAAAACACCAGGGGAAAATGGATCTGTTTTTCGTGACCCTGAGCATGCTAAAGATTTAAGAACGCGTCTTAAAGAAGCGGATGCTTATGCTGAATCTCAATGTTTTGTTATGTAAGGCTCTTAATTGATAGCTAGGGCTTATTTGACCGCGCTTGAAAAAGATCGAGAGCAGTCGCGGCTAATAGGTCCCTTCTAGTTTTTAACAGCATAAAAAAAGGGTTTATATCAATTAAGATATAAACCCTTTTTAATATAAATGATAAAGTTAATTTACTTTATCATTTATACTTTTTAAGCAACTATAATTTAGTTGAACTCGTCAAATCTTACTTTCATTTGTTTGAAAACATCTACAGCTTTTTCCATTTTAGCAATAACTTCTGATTGCTCTTTACCTTTTTTGTAAGCTAAACGCGCTTTACCTAAACGACCTAGTGCTTTTTCACGAAGCATGTAAGTAGTTGTACTTTCGATTGTTTTAGCTCTTTGCTTTAAAGTTTTGAAAAGAGCCATCATTTCTTTTTTCTCTAAGCTATTATCTTTTACTGCTTGTAGAGCTTCTTCAGATAATGCAATAGTTTCAGCAATAGCAACAACAGTAGCTTCGCCAGTTGCATTTTCAATTTTACCAGCTGGCTTTGCCATTGTTGTTGGAGCAGCACCTAGCATTGCAACACTTACAAATAAAGCTAAAGTTAGTTTTTTTAAAGACATTAAATTTCCTCGTTATAAGATTATTGTTACCATGCATATTTTAAAGTGTACGCATGAACGGAATATTAACACAAAGCAAAAAAAATTATTAAAATTAATACCTTAGTTTAATTGTGGTTGTTGTGAGGTGATGCTGTATTCTTTAGTGTATTCTTTACCTTTAGTGCAAACAGCTCGGTTTGTTGGAGATTCACAGGAAGAGTCCGTAAACGTTGCTTTTAATATCCCCCCTTTCTTAGGCATAAAATAAAACCTAAAATTCGGATCTGCGCTTATGGCGATATCAATTTTTGCTGTAAGTACAGGTTTACCATTAAAGGTAACTCTTAAGCTATCGACAAAGTGTGATTTTTTAATAAACCGAGTGACTTGGTCCATCTGCATACCAGTAATATTGGGGTGACTAATTAATAGTTGCGATTGCATCAGGCCTTCTTCTCCCCGCCCCTTCCCTAGTTTAAATTTTGCTTTGCCTAAACGTTTCATGGCCGCATCTAAATCAGCCCCTATTGGTGCAGAGCACCCCCCACTGGCTTTAACAAATTTTTTGCTCATATATAACTCGCCATCATTCATTTCGGCAATAGCTCTTATATAACTGTAAGAGTTAACTCTAACTCTCATGGCTAAATCTGCTTTACCTGTTTCTGGGGTGAAGCCAAATTCACCTACAAAAGGAAATGGGTTTTTATCAACGAATACTGTAATTTTTTTGATATACCGCTCTTTTGTTTGCTTTATTTTACTGATGATTTTTATGGGGACTAATGCGGGGTCTTCTGCTCGGTACGGCGCATCAATTTCAATAATTTCATTAGACTCTTTAATTGGTTGAGTTGAGAAATATTGGTTTTTAAGCACATTATTCCATTGTGTTTCATCTTTAGCTGCTGTGGATACCAAAGGGGTAAGCAGCAAAAATAACAAAATTATTTTATTCATTTATTTTCTCAGTTTTTATTTGATATGGTTATTAATAAAACACAGGTGAAGGATTGTAGGGCGGACTTTAGTCTGCTATGACTTGAATTCACCAAATGTTAAAAAGGTGTAGCTTAGGGTACAAGCTCTAATGGAGCTTAAGAGCTAAAATTTACTCCCACTCTAATTCAGCAAAGGCTGTTGTTACATTCCGCTTATGAAATTGCTCAAACAATGCCCATTTGTCTTTTTCGGAGTAGCCTACTTTTTGAATGGCTTCTTCAATAAATCGTCCGTTTGCTAGCATTTCACGAATTTCTGTTAATAGAATAGTTAAGTATTGTTTTTCTGGCTGTAAACTTTTTGGCCAATCCGTCACTATGGGGCCATGACCAGGAACAACATATTTGTAATGCTGCTTCTCCATCCTTTTTAACTCACTTAACCAGCCTTTTAAACTGCCATCAATAACAGGTAAGTGCTCAATAAATAGTAAGTCTGACATCCATAAAGTATTGGTTTTTGAGTCAAAGACGGTTAAGTCATTATCTGTATGAGCTGTCGGGTGTGCAGTTAATCGAAGTTTCCTACCACCAAGGTCAATAAATAAGTGTTTTTTCACTTCCTTATCTGGAATAATAATATGTTTAGGTTGTAATTTAATAGCTAATTGTTCATTGGCTTTTTCAATGTAATAAGCGCCTCTTGTCGCCATGGCTCGGGCTAATTTATTATGTCCAATAAACTTTACACCTTGTTGCTTAAAGGCAATGTTGCCATATATATGATCAGGGTGAACATGGGTATTAATAACATAGCAAACAGGCTTATCAGTCGTTACTTCAATTGCTTTTTTTAATGCATAGCCCTGCTCTGGATTGCCTCCAGTATCAATAACGGCTACACAATTGTCCCCCACTATGAATCCAATATTGGCAATAGCGCCATGATTGGTTTTGTTCGGTAGCTCATGGTTGCCAAAATGCACATGAATACCTGGTGCTATTTCAGTTGTCGATAATGCAGGGGTTGCAGATACATTTTGAGCAAATATCAGCCCTATTATTAATAAAATTTTCAAAACATCTCCTATTTTGATTTACAAAGTCTGATAAAAGCTTTGTTTACTCTTGATTGTAATGCTTGTTTAGGTGCGATAATATTTAGATGCCAAACCAATCCACTAGGTGAGTTGATTTTTCTAGAAACCAACCCTTCTCTCTCGTTTCTTAGTGCCTGTGATGAAGCAAAACCTATGCCTAACCCAGCTCTAACCGCTTCTTTTACGGCTGAAACCCCAGTCACTTCAATATTTACAGGGGCTATTATTCCTGCTTCTAGCAATGCTTTTTCTATTGCCTTTCTTGCTCCCGACCCAGACTCACGCCAGATCACCTGATGTAAAGTAAAGACATCCAAGGGGACTGTTTCTGAATACTGCTTGGCAAGCGCATGAGATTGTGGCAAAACGAGTACAATTTCATCATCTTGCCAAGGAATAACTTCGTAATTAGAAGGGAGAGATTTTGCATTAACGGGGCCTTCAACAAAACCTAAATCAAAATCAGAAATCTTAGCAATAATTTCAGCTGTATCTCCAGTTTCCATGGTTACTTGAACACCTGGGTTATTTGCTTGCAACTGTACGACAAGTTTTGGTAAATAATAACTGGCAACGGTATTGGTTGCGACTATTCTTAGGCGGCCAGCATTAACTTGCTTTAAATTGTGCACATAATTAACCGCCTGATTCAGGTTTTTTTCCATTTTTAAGGCGTATTGCAACAAGCCCTCACCTGCTGGCGTTAATTCAATCTGATGGGTTTTTCTATGGTAAAGCGGTTCGCCAACAAACCCCTGTAATAATCTTAATTGACCTGATACCGCAGGCTGCCCCAAATGTAACAGCTCGGCAGTTTTGGTAATGCTTTTTAATCGAGCAACAATAACAAAGGTAAGGAGATGATTTGGGTTCAAAATAAATATGTTTGAGAGGCAATATAAATAAAAACTAAGCTTATCATAGAGTGAAAATCACTAACATCATTTTAAATGATATTACTTTAAAAAAATGATGACTTGATAATGGCACCTTATCTACGGTAAAGTTCGGCTAATTTATACTTCAACCTGGCTTCAATCACTTGAGGAAATACGTGTGGCAGTAATAACAATATCACCCGATCAAATAAAAAGAAAAAAACGTCGTGGACCCAAAGGTCATGCGGTCGATCTTGCTGCTTTAGACGTTATTCAAGCTTTATTAGGTGATGAATCACGTCAACGAGATTTATTGATTGAGCATTTACATAAAATTCAAGATCAATTCCAACATATTTCTTCAAAGCATCTGGTGGCTTTAGCCCATGAGATGAAACTATCGCCAGCTGAAGTTTTTGAAGTCGCTTCTTTTTATCACCATTTTGATGTGGTTAAAGAAGGTGAAACCCCCCCTCCAGCATTAACCGTTCGAGTCTGTGAATCACTGACTTGTGATATGGCAGGAGCTCATCCTCTTATTGATGCCTTAGAAAATGGTTTGGGTGATGATGTTCGGGTTCAAAAAGTCCCTTGTGTAGGACGCTGTCAACATGCACCTGTTGCTGTGGTTGGTCAAAACCCAATACATGAAGCGACTGTTGAATCAGTAACTACTGCGGTAGAAAATAAAGAAATTAAAGACACCATGACTGATTATATCAGTATGGATGTTTACAAAGCAGAGGGTGGTTATCAAACACTTAAAAAAGTACTTGAAGGAAAAATGAGTACTGAATCTGTGATGAAAAAGATGGAAGATTCTGGCTTACGTGGATTAGGTGGTGCTGGGTTTCCTGCCGGCCGTAAATGGCGTATCGTTAATGGTTTTGATGGCCCTCGTATGATGGCGGTCAATATTGATGAAGGTGAGCCAGGTACTTTTAAAGATAGACACTATTTAGAAATCGATCCGCATCGTTTTCTTGAAGGGATGATGATTGCTGCCTTAACGGTAGATTGTGAAGCCATTTATATTTATTTACGTGACGAATATGCAGGTTGTAGAGAGGCTTTAACTAAAGAAATAGCCAATTTCCAAAATAATCCCCCCTCTTCAGTTTATAAAATGCCACCTATTTATTTACGCCGTGGTGCAGGTGCTTATATCTGTGGTGAAGAATCAGCCATGGTTGAGTCTATTGAAGGTAAACGTGGCATGCCACGTTTAAGACCTCCCTTTTTAGCTGAAGTGGGATTATTTGGCAAGCCAACTTTAGAACATAATATGGAGTCGGTTTACTGGGTTAGAGATATTATTGAAAAAGGCCCTGACTGGTTCTCTTCTCATGGTCGTCATGAGCGCAAAGGTTTACGTTCTTTTTCTATCTCAGGCCGTGTGAATAAACCGGGTGTGCATTTAGCACCTGCCGGCATCACTATGCGTGAATTGATTGAAGAGTATTGTGGCGGCATGCAAGACGGTCATGAATTTTACGGATATTTCCCAGGTGGAGCTTCTGGCGGTATGTTGCCAGAATCAATGGCTGATATTCCGATGGATTTTGATACTTTAAATCAATATGGTTGTTTTATTGGTTCGGCTGCTGTGGTTGTGTTCTCTAATCAAGACAGTGCTAAAGAATTAGCGCTTAACGCGATGAAGTTTTTTGAAGAAGAATCGTGTGGTCAATGTACACCTTGTCGAGTAGGGACTGCAAAAGCTGCAACCCTGATGGAACAAAAACAATGGAATACTGAATTACTAGAAGAGCTTGCTTCCGTGATGGTTGATGCTTCTATTTGTGGTCTGGGACAGGCGGCGCCAAACCCGATGCGCTGTGTTATTAAATACTTTCCAGACGAATTAAAATAAGGAGATTAAATCATGGCTGCAAATCAACAAACTATGAATACTGCAACAATTGACTTTACCCTGGATGGTAAAGACGTCTCTGCTTTGGAAGGCGAAACACTGATTCAAACCGCAAAGCGTTTAGGGACAGAAATCCCTCATCTTTGTTATAAAGAAGGTTTACGTGCCGATGGTAACTGTCGTGCCTGCGTCGTTGAAATTGAAGGCGAAAGAACATTAGCGCCTTCTTGCTGTAGAGCCGCCACACCTGGAATGAAGGTTCAAACTTCCAGTGATCGTGCAGTTAAATCACAAAAAATGGTATTGGAATTATTAAAATCCGATATGCCAAAACAAGCTGAATCTCCTTATAAATTAGATTCAGAATTAGATAAATGGGTTAAGAAGTTACAAGTGGGTGAGCCTCGTTTTGAAGTGCGTCAGCAACCTGCTGCTGATTTATCTCATCCTGCCATTGCGGTCAATATGGATGCTTGTATTCAATGTACTCGTTGTCTACGTGCTTGCCGTGAAGAACAAATGAATGATGTGATTGGTTTTGCTAATCGCGGTTCTCATGCAGAAATTGTATTTGATATAGCTGACCCTATGGCGGCGAGTAGTTGTGTCGCCTGTGGTGAGTGTGTACAAGCCTGCCCTACTGGTGCATTAATGCCTGCAAATAATGCAGGATTAGAAGTTGCAGATAAAACAGTTGATTCAACCTGTCCATACTGTGGTGTAGGTTGTTTAATCAAATATCATGTTAAAGACGATAAAATCATTTATACCGAAGGACGCGATGGCGATACCAACCATTACCGTCTTTGTGTCAAAGGTCGTTATGGGTTTAACTATATTCATAATCCTTTACGCTTAACTAAGCCTTTAATTAGACGTGATGGTGTGGCTAAAACGACTGAATTATTAGATCCTAATGATTTAGACAAAGTCTTTCGTGAAGCGACATGGGAAGAAGCACTTGATTTTGCAGCGGGTGGATTGAAAAAGATTCGTGAGACGCAGGGTAAAAAAGCATTAGCTGGTTTAGGTTCAGCTAAAGGTAGTAATGAAGAAGCTTATTTATTCCAAAAATTAGTACGTACTGGTTTTGGCTCAAATAATGTTGATCACTGTACTCGTCTTTGTCATGCCTCCTCTGTTGTAGCATTACTCGAGTGTTTAGGTTCTGGCGCAGTATCAAATCCTGTTTCTGATGTAAGTAAAGCTGAAGTTATTATTATTATTGGTTCTAACCCAACAGTTAACCATCCTGTTGCTGCAACATTCATGAAAAATGCAGCTAAAAATGGCACCAAAATCATTTTAATGGACCCGAACCGTACGGCAATTGCCAAATATGCGTCGCATGTTTTACAGTTCCGTCCTGATACTGATGTTGCCATGCTTAACGGGATTATGCATGTGATTCTTGATGAAGGATTACAAGATGATAGCTACATCAAAAAACATACAGAAGATTTTGAACAAATGCGAGCGCATTTGAAAAACTACAGTCCTGAGCATGTAGCCCCAATCTGTGGAATTGATGCAGAAACTTTACGTGAAGTGGCTAGATTGTATGCCAGCTCTAATGGTTCAATGATTCTATGGGGTATGGGGGTTTCACAACATATTCATGGGACAGATAATGCGCGTTGTTTGATTGCGCTTGCCTTAATGACGGGGCAAATTGGCAAACCTGGTTCTGGCTTACACCCATTACGAGGACAGAACAATGTACAAGGTGCCTCAGATGTAGGCCTAATTCCTATGGTATTCCCTGATTATCAACCAGTTGATATTCCAGAGAATCATGCTAAATTTGAAAAGTTATGGGGTGTTGAATTAGATGCTGAGCGTGGCTTAACCACGGTGGAAATGATTCATGCCATTTTAGATAAAAGTGTTTATGGCATGTTTGTGCAAGGTGAAAATCCTGCGATGTCAGACCCTAATCAAAATCACGCCCGTGAAGCTTTTGCGGCACTTGAGCATCTGGTTGTACAAGATATATTTCTAACTGAAACTGCTGGCTTTGCCGATGTTATTTTACCGGCTTCTGCTTTCTATGAGAAAAATGGTACCTTCTCTAATACAGATAGACGCGTACAAATGGGCCGTCAGGCGGTTAATCCACCGGGTGATGCTAAGCAAGATTTATGGATTCTACAAGAAATTGCTAATCGCTTAGGTTGTGGCTGGACATACAATGGCCCAGAAGATGTGTTTAATGAAATGCGTCAGGCGATGGGCAGTATTGCGGGTATGACTTGGGACAGAATTGAAAAAGAAGAGTCGTTAACTTATCCGCTTGAAAATGTTGGTGATCCTGGTGAGCCCATTATCTTTACTGACGGTTTCCCTACTGATTCTGGACGTGGACGTTTTGTACCTGCCGAATACATTCATGCAGATGAAATGCCTGATGATGAATTCCCATTAGTGTTTATTACCGGTCGCCAGCTTGAGCATTGGCATACAGGCAGTATGACACGCCACTCCCCTACGCTTGATGCGATTGAGCCAGATCCAGTAGTCACCTTACATCCTACTGATTTAGCAGCTTTAGATATTGAGCCTGGTGGTTTAATTACTATTGAATCAAGACGAGGAAAAGTAACGGCTTATGCGAGAGCTGATATCGGCATTCAAAAAGGCAGTCTCTTTATGGCTTTTTGTTATAACGAAGCCAGTGCCAACTTAATTACTAATGAAGCATTAGATCCGTCAGCTAAAATTCCAGAATTTAAATTCTGTGCGGTTAAAGCCAGTGCGGGCGGAGAAATTGGTATTAGAATTAATTAAGGAATCTCTGATTAAGTACATTAGGGTGGGCAATGCCCACCCTAATTCTCTTTTTATGAGTATTTCAACGCCATTAGTTTTTGAAATTCTGATTCTGAGATAATATCTTTATTATTCTCCACACGATCAAGGTAAACCAAGCCATCTAAATGATCGTATTCATGCTGAAAAACCCGAGCAACAAAATCTTCTGCAATTAATTGCTGTGTATTTCCTTGCTGATCAATAAACGTAATTTGTATTTTTTCATACCTAGGTACCAAAGCTCTAATTCCTGGAATACTTAGACAGCCTTCCCAGTCCTTTTTTGTCATTTGCGACAAAACTTTAAAGCTAGGATTAATCATGACAATGGGATCCATTTCTGGCGCTAATGGGTATCGCTGTGATGGTCTTGAGGCGATAATAATAATACAGAGTGATTCAAATATTTGAGGGGCAGCTAAACCTACCCCGCTTGAATTGAGTAAAGCAGCCTGCATATCCAATATAGTATCGACAACATGGCTCGACTTAAGCTCGTCAACCGGCATTGCCTGTAGCCTCAGCACAGGATCCCCTAATTGAGCAAATTCTCTTACATTTTGATTTTTTTTCATCTATACTTGTCAGGAACTATCGTTTATAACGATTTATCTTAAAATTTATTTATATTAAATCATGGAAAAGCATCAAACTCATATATTAATTGTTGATGATGAAGAATTAAACTTAGAAATAATTTCTGAATATTTATCTGAAGATTATAAAACCAGTACTGCCGAAGACGGCCTTATTGCCTGGGAAATGTTAGAAAAAGATCCTAGTATCTATGATGTTATTCTTCTGGATAGAATGATGCCAAATATGAATGGCATGGAAGTGTTAGAAAAAATAAAACAACATCCCATTCTAAAGTCTTGCCCCGTTATCTTTCAAACGGCAAAAGCCAGTGTGGCAGACATCTCTGAAGGTTTAAATGCAGGCGCTTTTTATTATTTAACCAAACCCTTTGAGGAAGAAGTTTTATTGTCTGTTGTGAATACAGCCGTCAATGACAGAATACGCTTCAAAGAAATTCAAGATACCCTTGCTCAAACTAAAGTGACAATGGGGATGCTCAATGTAGCAGTGTTTGAATTTAAAGATCTAGATGAAGCACGTTCTATTTCATCTTTAGTGTCCAATGCTTGCCCAGAACCTGAAAAAATAGTCATGGGGTTAACAGAATTATTAGTGAATGCGATTGAACATGGAAATCTTGGCATCACCTATGATGAAAAATCTTCGCTTAATGAAAATGGCACATGGCTTAATGAAATTAACAAACGCTTACAACTAGAACAAAATGTAAATAAAACCGCCACCCTTAATTTTCAGCGATACTCTGACAGAATCGAAATGATTATTATTGATCAGGGCCAGGGGTTTAACTGGGAATCCTATATGGACTTTGACCCAGGCCGTGTCATGGATAACCATGGTAGAGGTATTGCTGTTGCTAATAAATTAAGCTTTTCAGCCGTTGATTATCGTGGAAAGGGTAATGAGGTTTGCGCAACATTACTATTAGATTAACGATAAAATTCATTTAATGAATAGAATAAATAGAAAGCAGTCTGCAGAAATTGCGGAAATCATTCGCGAGCTCAATGTTTTAAAAAAACAAAATACCGAGCTTTCTCAGGCTGGGTTTGAGTTGATATCGACTCAATCAAAGCTGCAATCATTATTACATAACGCCTCTGAAGGTATTATCACCTTTTCCGCCGATGGGACTGTGGAGTCGTTTAATATTGCAGCACAACATATTTTTGGGTACAGTGAAGGCGAAATAATTACCCGAAAAATCCCCGATCTAATTCCTTGCCCTGACTGGATTAAAGGAAATGTCGGCGCCTATATTAACTATTTCATCTCCTCTAGGGCTTCAGACGATATTCCTTTAATTGGCAAGCATAGAATGGGCTTTGATATTCTATTACACGTATCAACGGGGCAGCCAAGTCATGAAAATACAGTTCTTTTTGATAATGAGGTTGAGGAAGACCCTTTTGATGACAATACTGAGTTTATTGAAACAGAATCAATTAGCAATAGTGATGTTACCGTCTGTTTTTTTCGAGATATAACGCTTGATAAAAAATTAGAAAAGGAACTAGAAGATCATAAGCATGCTTTAGATCTTGCGGCAGGTGTCATTATGCGAGACAAGGATTTTCGGGTGATTGATATTAATGATCATTTTTGCAAAATGCTGGGTAGAAAGCGACATGATTTTGTTGGTGAACAATTTATTCAATCTAAATTCGGTGGTATTCCAGACAATGAAGATAAGCTAAAACAACGAAGAGAGTTCCTGGCTCAAGGGACCCCCTGGTTAGGTGAGTCTTGTTATATAAATAATAAAAGTGAAAAAGTCTGGTTTACTGAAAGTATAACGCCATTCCTTGATGAACATGATACCCCTTATCAATACCTAAGCATTCTCATTAATATTTCTGAGAAAAAACAGTATGAAAGTCAATTAGAACAACACAGAGACCATTTACAAGACCTAGTTGATGCACAAACAAATGATTTAAGACGAGCTAGAGATGTAGCAGAGATTGCTAATATTGCTAAAAGCGAATTTTTGGCCAATATGTCTCATGAACTTAGAACACCTATGCACGCAATTTCAAGTTTTACCAATCTATGTCTAAAGCAATTTAACAAGCTACCATTAGATGACAAACGGACTGAAAAACTACATAAATTTATTGGCAACATTGATACCAGTAGTCAACGGTTACTCGCTTTACTTAATAATTTACTTGATTTATCGAAACTAGAAGCGGGTAAAGCTGAGCTTAACATTGAAAAAAATGATCTTTTCTTATTAAGTGAACAAATTTATGCTGAATATTTAGCTAAAACAGAAGAAAAAAACATTAATTTTGTACTAGAAAAGCCAGAAGCTTCGACAATTGTGCTTTGCGATAAAAATCAAATATTACAGGTGTTAAGTAATTTATTTGCAAATGCGATTAATTTCTCACCTGAGGGGAAAACAATCCATGTTCGTATTGAAAAAGCTGAAATTATTTTAGGAAAGCGAATTACTGATTCTGAACAAACAGTAGGTGTTGTATTCTCTATTTCAGATCAAGGTCCTGGCATTCCAAACACTGAGTTATTAACTATCTTTGATAAATTTATTCAAAGTAGTAAAACTAAAGACGGCTCAGGTGGAACCGGGTTAGGTCTAGCCATTAGTCACGAAATCATTTCGAACCATCATGGTAAAATATGGGCAGAACATAATCCAGATGGTGGGGCTATTTTTAAGTTTTTCTTACGCACCTAAAAAACAATTAGACCTTTATGGTTTAAACTTTTTCTATCCCCATATTATCTCCCAGTCTCTGGGGTCAAGTACCCTTTTATGCGCTTTTCTTAGGGCGACCTCTTTTTGCATAGCCCGTTTTTACACCCAACAATTGTTCGACCTCTTCCTTAAACTTACTATTACCAAGTGGCGTCCCAGTTTGAACAGCCGAACGTAAATCATCTATCACCGATGCATCCAAAACTTGTCTAAACCCTTCTCGATAGTAATTAACTCGTGTTTCCTTATCTTTATGTATTGCTAG
>Ga0209395_1001143_pt1 | contig 38038 bp, 29 predicted proteins | sample GOMGulsemesocosm_3_FD_184635 | JGI IMG/M metagenome (GOLD analysis project Ga0209395, IMG submission 184635) | Methane-oxidizing microbial communities from mesocosms in the Gulf of Mexico - GOM9D Gulf of Mexico (SPAdes) (version 2) | ecosystem: Environmental > Aquatic > Marine > Cold seeps...
CTAGCGACAATAGCGACATGGTCCCACCTGATCCCATTCCGAACTCAGAAGTGAAACGTGTTAGCGCCGATGGTAGTGTGGGAGTTCCCATGTGAGAGTAGGACATTGCTAGGCTTCTAATTAGAATATTCAGCTCCTAGCTGATATTCGGCCCCGTGGAGGGGTTCCCGAGTGGCCAAAGGGACCAGATTGTAAATCTGATGGCTCAGCCTTCGGTGGTTCGAATCCACCTCCCTCCACCACTTTTTCTTCTATTTATCCCCAAATACCTAAATTCATAAATCTTCTTTATATTTCAACCATATTCTTTACAACTAATTTATAGCTATCATCTAATTTCTGAAAACGAGCAAAAGATTCTGAATTTGGCTTAAGGTTCTTTAACTCTTTAATTAATAGCTCTGCCTGACCCAAACTTTTAACTCTTTCTATATCTTTTTCTATCGTAACAATTAAAACTTGCAGTAAGTTTAATTTAATCCCTACGTGATTTGGAAAATGTACTAATGCTTTTTTTAATTCAAGTATTGCTAAAGTATATTGTTCATTACGGTACAAACTGGCACCAATTTCTAATGAGTTTTGTGCGGTTATCGTTTGGTTTCTTCTTAAAGAAATACTACACAGTGAATCAATCTTATTAAGTATTGTTGTGTTATTTGGGTTTAATTGAGCTAAACCGTCAAGCAAGTTATTTGCAAATGACTTTCTGTTTAAAACGATTAAAGATTTAGCTATAGAAAGTGTGGCAGAGTCCGAAATTTGGTGTTTAAACTGATTTAATAATCTTTCAGCATCGTTTAAGGCTTCTTTAGCAAGTTGAGGATCTTTGATTTTTTGATGAAGTCGAGCAGATAACAGTTTACTACGAATTTTTACTTCGGCAGAGTTAAAGTCTCTTGCCATTACAGTCATTGCTTTAAAAGCTTTGTGGCTTAGTTTACGTACTTCTAAAGAACTTAATTTTTCTCCATATTCAAGTAAAGCTTCAACAAAATGTAGTGTGTTTTCTGGCTTCTTATGTACAGAGTGATAAGCAAGATCTGTAGTTTTAGAAAAAGCATAAGTTGCTTTATCAAAATTTTCATTATGCAAACATAAATCAGCATATTTTTCAAAACGTGCTACTGATAGTGGTGAAACTAATATCGCTTTACCTAAAGTCTTTTCTGCTATATCAGGTTGCTTATTTAGCTGGTAGGACTTAGCTAACCAATCATAAGCACTTAAATACAGAGGGTAATCTTTTACAACGCCGCTAAAATATGAAATTGCTAACTCATAGTTATTCTCTGCAAGTGCAATCTTACCGAGTCCTATAGCAGCCCATTGACAGTTTCTGGCGCCATTGTAGGAATCATAGATATTTCTAGCTTTTTCAAACTGTTTTAATTCAAAATATTGCCTTGATTTTATACCTAGGCACTCAGTTTTATAAATTGAGTTAGCTGAAATGGCGTTTTCGCACAAAGACAATACTTTTTGATAGTTATTAGAATCCATCGCATTGTATATTTCGAGCATTGCCATTTTTTTATGAAAACTACGCTGTAATCGAATGCTAAGGTCATTAAGAGTGTACGGTTTTGCAAGGTACTCATCAGGTTTATGCTCTAGAGCTGCTAATACCATAGCTTGTGAAACTTCTGCAGTTATCATTACGATCGCACATTGACGAGATATCAGCTTTTTGGAACGTAATTCTTCAAGGATCTGTTGTCCGTTTTTTTTATCATCTCCAAGATTATAGCCAAGTAATATGACGTCGAACTCAATATTTTCACACAGTGATAAAATATCTGGAGCGTGATGACTGGTATCAACTTTCAAAGCACCTAAGGTGTTTGCAAATACTTTCAATGTATCGCGCGATTGGTTAACATTTTCAACGACTAAAAAGCGCTTATTGCTGTATTCAACCTTATGCATAAATTCCCTTTACTATTATTCCAATTGCACAAGCTTTTTAACTGAAATTATTGTCATTGTCTAGCTTAGTGAAGCCGAATGAGTAAATATCGTATATATCGCTTATTTACAAGGCTGTTCGGTTACTCGTAATTGCACTTATAATAGCTATACTGTATTCTGCAACGCCGCTGCACATTGGCTAACTTCCACTTTATATAAAGAGATTCACCTATGAGTTTTACCTCGTTGGGCTTAGCTGCTCCAATTCAAAAAGCGATTGCCGAAAAAGGCTATACAGAACCTTCTCCAATACAGGCACAAGCTATACCGGCAGTACTCGAGGGTAAAGATGTTATGGCTGCGGCACAAACAGGAACGGGGAAAACGGCAGGTTTTACTTTACCCATATTAGAGCGTTTATCAGGGGGGAATCGCCCTCGTCCAACACAGGCAAGAACTTTAATTCTGACACCAACACGTGAGTTAGCTGCACAAATTTATGAAAATGTTGAGATGTATGGGAAATACTTGCCATTAACTTCAGCAGTTGTATTTGGCGGGGTAAAGATTAACCCACAAATCGCTCGTTTGAATCAAGGAGTCGATATATTAGTCGCAACTCCTGGCCGCCTGCTTGATTTATATAATCAAAAAGCTGTTAGCTTCAAGCAACTAGAGATATTAGTATTAGATGAAGCTGACCGTATGTTAGATATGGGGTTTTTACGAGACATCAAAAAAGTTCTGTCTTTATTACCTAAGCAGCGTCAGAACCTACTATTTTCAGCTACCTTCTCAGAAGAAATACGTGATCTTGCTAGAGGTCTAGTTAATAACCCTGTTGAAATTTCTGTAAGTACAGAGAATACAACAGCAGAAAGGGTTGAACAGGTGATATATCCTGTTGATAAAAAGAAAAAGGCAGGTTTATTAACTGCTCTAATTCATGATAATAAATGGTCACAAGTTTTAGTTTTTATGAAAACTAAGCATGGTGCAAATAAGTTAACTAAACAATTAGACGCTGAAGGCATAAAAGCTGCGGCTATTCATGGTAATAAAAGTCAAGGTGCTAGAACAAAAGCATTGGCTAACTTTAAAGACGGCTCCGTAAATGTATTAGTCGCTACGGATATTGCTGCTCGTGGTATAGATATAGATTTACTACCACAAGTGGTTAATTTTGAATTGCCGAATGTGCCTGAAGACTATGTTCATCGTATTGGGCGAACAGGGCGAGCAGGGGCTAGTGGGAAAGCGGTTTCGTTAGTATGTGCAGATGAAATTGATTTATTAAACGATGTCGAGCACTTAATTCAAGCTCATATTCCGCGTGAAGTAATCGAAGGTTTTGAACCTTTTAATATTTTACTTGAATCGCGCCCATTGAGACCTTTAAAGAAAAACAAACCGAAAAAAGCAAAAAAAGAACATCATGATGGGCAGCGTTCGGCAGATAATGCTAGAGGTCATAAACCCAAAAGTAAAAACCCTCGTCACCGAAGTGACAATAACGGAAATCGAAACTCAAGTACTGGTGGCCGTCGTAAAAAACCTGCGGATAATTCCCCTAAAAACAGTAGCGACCCATATTCAGCTACGAGGTAATTAAATAAAAATAAATAAGGCTCTTGTGAGCCTTATTTATTTTTAGCTAGTAATTTATCAAGATTATTTGCAAACATTTGACGATCAGCTTGGCTAATTGGTGGCGCGCCACCGGTTTGTACTCCACTTGAACGTAAAGTGTCCATAAAATCTCTCATATTAAGTCTTTGTCTAATATTGCTTTCAGTATATAGCTCACCTCTTGGGTTTAATGCGTAACAGCCTTTTTCTACAACTTCTGCGGCTAAAGGAATGTCAGCAGTAATCACTAAATCATTCTCAACTGCTCTTTTGACTATTTCATTATCAGCGACATCAAAGCCTGCACTTACTTGTATGAAATCTATGAACTTTGAAGGCGGTGTTTTAATAAAATGATTCGCTAATAGCGTCGTTGTTACTTGCGCACGCTCAGCGGCTCGAAATAAGATTTCTTTAATAACTACAGGGCAAGCATCTGCGTCAACCCAAATATTCATGATGTTCCCTCAAAAAAGAATAGCTCACACCAGTTTAGTGCGATATTTTCCTATTTTAATATGATGATTGTTGGTATACCTAATATAATCTAGATAATAGTGAAAATTACGTTCTAGAATGCCCTCTACTGACGAAGAGTAACTCAAAGATACATTAAGAGAACCCAACAATGAATAAACCGCAACGCGATATTACCTTAAGATTTTTAGCTGAACCACAAGATGTAAATTTTGGCGGAAAAGTACATGGTGGTGCTGTAATGAAATGGATCGATCTAGCCGCATATGCATGTTCTGCAGGATGGAGTGGTCGATATTGTGTGACTGCTTATGCGGGAGGGATACGGTTTGTTGCGCCAATTCATGTTGGTAGCCTTGTGGAAGTTGAGGCTAAAGTAATATATACCGGTAATTCATCTATGCACATAGCGTTGGAAGTCAACGCCTGTGATCCTAAATCATTAAACCGCCGATTAACCACACATTGTATCGTGATTATGGTTGCCGTTGACCAAAATGGACAATCAGAACAAGTGCCTCAATGGGTGCCTGAATCACCTGAAGATATCAAACAACACGAATCAGCAAAAAAACTGATGGAAATGCGTAAACAAATCGGCGAAGAGATGCAAATTTTTGTAGAATAGGCCCGCTACCCAATATACAGCTCTATAGGACAATTTCATGGCGCAAACTCTTGAAGAACAACAAATCAAGCAAATATTAAATTACGATGATGCTCAACGAGCAGGCTATTTTCTAAAAGAAGTAGTCGCTAGCAATGAAATTTGGATATTAAAAGATGAGCATGGTTGTGTGATGCTTAATACTGAAGATGAAGATTGTGTCCCCGTCTGGCCAAATAAAGTATTTGCACAAGCATGGGCTACCGAGGAATGGCAAGATTGCCAAGCTGAAGCTGTTTCATTAAATAAATGGTTTAGCCGTTGGTCACAGGGTTTAGTTGAGGATGAATTAGCATTGGTTGTTTTTCCTAGCCAAAATGAGCAAGGGTTAGTGTTCTACCCTGAAGAGCTAGAACAAGAAATAAAAAATAGGCAGAAAAACCAGTCGGCAAAAGGTCAGCGTTTATAATATGAGCTTTACTTCTTTAGCATTAGACAAAAATTTAACCGACGCTGTTAAAGCTCTAGGTTATACCGAAGCCACTCCTATACAGAAAAAGGCTATTCCGGTTATTTTAGCTGGTAAAGATATCATGGCTGGTGCGCAAACGGGCACAGGTAAAACTGCTGCATTTGCTTTACCAATATTACAAAAGTTAACTGCAAAGTTACCCGACAACCGCCCAGTGCGTGCTTTAGTATTAACACCGACACGAGAGCTTGCTCAGCAGGTATATAAAAACTTTGTTGGTTATTCGGAAAACACAGCACTTAATATTGCAGTTGCTTATGGTGGTGTCAGTATCAAGCCACAAGTAGCGGCCCTAAATAAGGGGGCAGACGTTTTAGTGGCAACACCAGGGCGGTTACTCGACCATATAATTAATGGCTCATTATCGTTAACTGAGCTTGAATGTTTAGTGTTTGATGAAGCCGACCGTATGCTAGACATGGGCTTTAAAGATGAAATTGATCGTATTTTAAATAGAGTGCCGCTTAACCGACAAACGCTACTATTTTCAGCGACATTTGATGATGCTATTTTCAAACTCAGTAAAAATTTATTAACTGATCCCGAATTAATCGAAGTAAGCGAACGAAATGCCGCGGCAACAAAAGTTGAGCAAGTTCTTTATACCGTTGATAGTGACCGAAAACGAGAGTTAACCTCATTTTTAATCGGTTCAAAAAATTGGCGACAAGTGCTTATTTTTACCCGAACAAAACAAACCGCAGACGACCTAGCAAAAGAAATGTGTAAAGACGGTATTAAAACGCAGTCGATACATGGCGATAAATCTCAAGGGGCTAGAGAAAAAGCCTTAGCAGAATTTAAAGAAGGGAAAACACGTGCCTTAGTAGCTACTGATGTTGCCTCACGGGGCTTGGACATTACAGATTTAAATTATGTGATTAACTATGAACTACCTTATATTGCAGAAGATTATATTCATCGCATAGGTAGAACAGGGCGAGCAGGGAATGAAGGACTTGCTGTATCGTTAATGAGCCCAAGTGAAGAGTGGTTATTAGAAGCGGTTGAAAAAGTATTAGATACTCGTTTAATGCAACAATGGTTTCCCGGTTATGAACCCGACTTAACAAAAACAGAAAGACCTGCAAGAAAAGGTGGTCAAAAGCAGCGCGATAGAAAAAAAGCGTTAGGTGAAAATGGTCGAACGAAAAAGCGTACGGGACCAAAAAATAAATATGGACGACGTTAGAAGTTATTTTGTTTCTTAGCTAACGATAGGCCAATTCATTAAAATTTTAGCGCCAACAATGGCGCTTTTATTTTGCCTATTTTCTACGGTCAATTGGCCATTATGGTTTTTTATTATTTCAGCACATAGTGATAATCCGATGCCAGAGCCATCACTTTTTGTGGTATAAAAAGGCGTGAGCACATTGTTTAAATTTGCAAAACCTGGACCATTGTCTTCAATTTCAATTAGCTGGTAATCTTTTTGGTAATACGCATTTATTACTATTTTGGTTTGCGAGTTACTATTAGCTTCTTGTGCATTTTTTACTAAATTGATGATCACTTGAGCTATTTGTTCAACATCACCAAAGCACTTTTGGTTTCCATGAAACTCTACTGAGCAGAGTTGTTCATTAACTAACAACTTAGCCTCGTCAATCAACTCGACCAAATTAAACCAGGAGAGTTTTGGTGTGGGTAACTGGGTCAATTTACTGTATTCACCAATAAAAGATAACAAGCGATTGCTGCGTTTATGAATACGTGACAATACTAAACGCGCTTGTTGCTCATTTAATACCTCTGTAGATAATAATGTGTCTGTCATCGAAGCCATAGGTGTTAAAGAATTTCGCAGTTCATGCCCTAATACCCGTATTAAATTTTGTTGTGTTACGCTACTGTTTTTGTTTAATAACTGAGAAATATTAATAGCAGAAAAAAGCCAAAACCCTTGATTTTCTTGCATATACTGAATGCTTTGGCATTGCCATTGATGATCAAATTCAGGATGAGATAACTGGCCATTTTTTTGAATAAAGCCTAAATCTGTAGCAAGACTTCCTATTAACATTGGTTGTTTAAGTTGCTCATTCATCGCAGCATTGCGATAGGTTAATTGCAGGTTTACATCAAATAAACATACAGGAACTGACCATGCATCAAGGATGTGGCTTAATAAGTTGTCTAAACTTTGGTTTTGCTTTGATTTTTTTACATTCACCCGTGCTAACGCTGTGATTTCTTTCTGTAAAGCGAGTAATAAATTACTCGAATGTTGCTTTTTAAAGCGAAGGTTTTGTTCACCTTCTTTGAGAATTTGTGTGAATGTTGTTAATTGCATAATAGACTGGCACCAAAATTTGTAACCATGCCATGCAAGCCAAATTAATGGGTAGGTAAGTACAAACAATAATGTAGCAATAGCCAGTAAACTCCAGCCTAAACTGAAGGCCAAAGCAAAAACTAAACTTAGAATGGTTAAAACGGTACCGCTTAAGGCTGCAATCAGCCAATTTTCATGATTCACTCACATACCTTTTTAATATACTTCATTACAATTGTTCGTTGCCATCATTATTAATAGCAAATTTGTCTAAGCGTCGGTAGAGGGCATTACGAGAAATATCAAGAATCTTTGCTGCTTCTATAACATTACCTTGAGTAACAGACATTGCTTTTTCAATCAGTTGTTGTTCAGCTATCTCTAGTGGCTGAAGAATAATTTGATGTTGCTCATTGCTCACAGTATCAAGTAACAGCTGCGAGTCTGTAATTTCAAAATGTGTTGCTAGTAATACAGCTCTTTCAATAACATGGCTTAACTCTCGAATATTGCCGGGCCAATTGTGTTGGGTCAATTTTGTTAATGCTGCCCCTGAAAGTGCTAATGGCTCTTTATGGTATTTTTGTGTGAATTTAGCGATAAAATTGTCCGCTAATAATCGGATATCGGCCAACCGTTCTCGTAAAGGCGGGATCGTAATAACTAAAGTATTTAAACGATACAGTAAGTCTTGTCGAAAGGCTCCGTCAGTCACTAATTGTGCTAAATTAGCATTTGTGGCACTAATTAACCGAACATTAGTTCGTTGCGTTTGACTCGAACCTAATATTTCGTAATGGCCAGTCTCTAAAACTCGTAATAGTTTAGGTTGCAAATTTAATGGTAATGAACCTATTTCGTCAAAAAACAAACTGCCCTGATCTGCTAATTGAAAACGACCAATACGATGCTGTTTAGCATCAGTGAATGCACCTTTTTGATGACCGAACAGTTCACTTTCAAATAAGTTTTCAGGTATCGCCGCCATATTTACTGAAATTAGGGGGTCATGCTGGCGAGTTGAAAGCTGATGAATACGCTCTGCAAGCAGCGACTTACCAGTGCCATTTTCACCTAAAATAAGTACATTGGCATCTGTAGGGGCTATTTGTTTTATTAATTGTTCAATTGACTGCATCGCGGGAGATTGGCAAATCCATGCGGGTTGCATTGTGCTTTCAACAGCGGCATTTAATAAAGAGCGGTAGCCTTGGTTTTCTTGTTGTAGTTTGTTCAAACTGAGTTGCTGGTGAATGCTATTTAAAAGTTTTTCTTTATGCCAGGGCTTTTCAATAAAATCGCCAGCACCTTGCTGTAAACCTTTTACAGCAAGCTCGATACTGCCCCATGCCGTCATCAAAATAACAGGAATGTTATTTTTTTTAAGTTGTTGCAAAATTTCTAAACCTTCATCACCACTGGTTGTATCACGACTAAAGTTCATATCAAGCAAAACTAAATCAGGGTTTTGTCGCTCTGCTTGGATAGTAACTTCTTTCGCATTAGCGGCTTCCAGTGTACGAAAGCCTTTCGCTTGCAGTAATAAGGCGAGGGCTAATCGAATATCTTCATCGTCATCGGCGATGAGAATGGTAGCATTGTTATTTTGATCCAACAGAAATCCTTAATTATTGTTGTTAACTTCGATAGCTTAGATCGTTATGAATAATTCTATTTAGCTGTAATCATAACGATCTGCATAATAAAAAGTTAATTTTATGATTCGAGTTTACCGTAATTTAAACTCGAAAGAAGACTAGTCTTCTCGTAATGCCTGCATGGGATCAGAGCTTATTACACGCCAAGCAGGAATAATAACTGATATGAGCACAATAACTACTAAACCAAGATCTAATAACGACATCGCGAGACCATTAAATTCAGGCAGCATTGTTAAGTTATTTTTAAGTTGCTCATAACCAAATACTGAAATTGCAAAACCTAAACCTAAGCCAATGACTAACATCCATAAAGCGTCTTTTAAAATAAACTTAACTAATAATGATTGTTTAGCACCCGTTGCCATGCGAACCGCTAATTCATATTTTCTATGGTTTGTAGTCATTTGGGTTAAACCGGCAACCCCAATAGCTGCAAGAAGTAAGGTTAGGCAGGTCATAGCAAGAACTATCCATAGGCTGACTCTTTGATTAAGAGTTTGATTCTGCCAAATATCCTCTAAGGAACGTATTTCTATATTCGATAGGAGCGGAAATTTTTTATTGAAATCACCACTTAGTTTATTAGCTGAAATATGACTATTATTTGGAATTTTTACTATAAAGCTTAATTGACTCATTACCCCTGGATCAGCAGAATACACAGCAGGAATATTCAACGCGCTTGTACTTCCTGCACGGCTCTGTGTTACAGGTACGATACCATTAATGATAACCGGCTGTGCAGCTTCACCACTATCTAGCAACACACTTTTGCCTATTAAGTCATCTAAAGGAAGATCCGGAAATAGCATATACGCCATACTCTCATCAATAACAATGCGTCGCTCGTTTTGTGAAATTTGTTCAGCAGTGATGTTCGATCCCGCTAAAAATTTAATGCTAAAAGCATCGAAAAACTTTGGAGAAAGGGTTCTTGATTGGAACATAACCTGCCTATCAGGATTATCTTCAGGAGTGTACATACTCATCGTCATTCGAGTTGATAGGGCTCCTTGACCTGCAATAATAACTTCGCTACCGGCAATTTTTTCTTCTATATACTGGCTAATATTGTCACGTATACCCTTAATTTCACTATTGGCGTATTGTTCATAAGTGAGAAATTCAGTAAGCGAAGCTTCATCTTCAATGTTTACAGACACTTGATAAAGTCCCTCATAATTGTAGCCGAGATCTCTATAGACGGATTGAAAACTTTGTAGGGCTAACATTACAGAAGCAGTTAAAAGTACTGACGCAATAGCGAGTTGAAAAATCATTAAACCACGTGAAATATATTGGTTACTTTGTGCTTGAATACCTTTACCACTGCTATTCAAGTTATTGGTTAAAGCCTGTTTATCTATATCAACTAGCGCTAAAGCGCTAAAGAGGACATTGAGAATAATTATAGTAATTAAGGCCGAAATTATAACAGCCGTATCGATATTAATAGTTTCAATCATCGGTAGGTTATTACCTGCGATTAAGGGCAAGCTTTGAATACCCCATCCAGCGACCAGTAAACCTGTTATGGCCGCAAGTAAAAAACTTGGAAAGTTTTCTAACATCACCATAAACCGTACTTTAAACAAACTAGCGCCTAAGCTTAATTGAATTGCAAACTCTTTGGTTCGACCTTGGTAGTGGGCAATGAAAAGGTTTAATAGATTTAATGTTGCCATAAGCAATAAACCTAATACCGCAAAAAACAATGCAGTTATAAGTGTGCTGGAATCGCCTAATATTGCACTACGGTAAGATCTTGTTTGATAATCTGTTTTTGTTCCTTGGATAAAAGTAAGATAAACAGGAGCAACTTCATTTGTGGTATTCTCGGTAATGTAAGTTACCAACCATTGGTCTATGTCATCTTTGCTTGGGGCAGAAATACTGTTGTCATGAGTTTTTAATAAAAGATATTCAAGTTCATTACTGATATTGATCGCTTCAGGGTCTTTATTGAGTTTTTCAATATTTCTAATTTGCCATATTTGCTCTGGTAATACTGGCTCAGAACTATTTACTGCCATTAAATCTTCAATAATACCTGCAATGATCAATTGATTATCATTAATTGTAATCTGTCGGCCAATAACCGATTTATCGCTAGAATAAGCTGTTTTCCATAATGAATTTGATAACCAAACATACTTTTCAGGATTTGTCATTTTGACATCATCGCCGAACAGTAATTTAGTTCCTAATACATCTAAAATCGTATTTGAAGCGGTAAATTGGGTACTTGCATAATTAATATTATCAATAGATATTTCTTGTTCTCCAGCATTGATTGCAGCCCATGTGCCTAAATCACCGAAAGCTTGTTCAATACCTGCTAAGCGACGAAAATTCCAATAGGAAACTTGCAGCTCTTCAGATAACACTAAGTCGTACTCAACCGTTTTGATTAAAGACTCGTTATCGACGCCTTGTAATGGCTTAAGTAGTAGTGCTGATGAAATAGCAATAACTGTTAGTACCGCACCTAATGTTAATCCTAAGGTTAAAATAAGGGGGATACTTAATCGAGGTAATGAAAATACTCTTCCTATACCATTAGATAGAGCCTTAGTAACTAAACTCATGCAACCCCCTGTAACTCAGTATTATCAGTATTTGCTTGAGAAACAATTTGTCCGTCAAGTAGCTGAACTTGTCGACTCGCACATCGGGAATAGCGTGAATCATGCGTTACCATTACAATTGTAGCACCTGCTTTGTTCAAGGTAGTTAGCAAAGCCATCACTTGATCACCATTTTTACTGTCAAGGTTTCCCGTTGGTTCATCAACTAGAATCAAATCAGGCTTACCAACTAAAGCGCGAGCAATAGCAATTCGTTGCTGTTGTCCTCCTGATAATTGGTTAGGACGATATTGCTGGCGATGTATCATATCAACTTGCGTAAGAACCTCTTCAACACGTTGTTTAATTTCTGCTTTATCTACATTTCTATGCTCAAGGGGTAAAGCGACATTCTCAAATACCGTTAAACTGTCAATTAAATTAAAAGATTGAAAAACATAACCAATATGTAAATTTCTAATTTGTGTGCGTTGATCTACTTTTAAACCATGAGTGGCAATGTTTGATATTTTATAATCACCTTCGCTGGCACTGTCCATTAAACCCATAATTGATAATAAAGTTGATTTTCCACAACCAGAAGGGCCGGTAATAGCTACAAACTCTCCCTGATGAATATCAAGAGAAACTCCTTGCAGTGCATGTGTTTCAATCTGTTGACTGTCGTAACGTTTATGAATGTTGTTCATGCTAACTATTTTTTTCATGGTTAATTCCTTATCTCTTTATTATTTATGTTGTGAGTGTTAATGACTAATCGATAATTGGTCGAATTTTTCGTATTGACGTGTATCACTGCTAATAATTTCATCACCGGCTGATAAGCCTGAATTGATCATTAATTTTTCTTCTGATAATTCTCCAAAAACCACATCTTTTTGGAGAAGTGAATCTTCGTTATTCTTTACAAATAAACTTTGCTTACTGCGTGGACGTAAACCTGGAACTTGCTTGATATAGGTCGCCTTTGGGTCATGACGAACAAATATTTGAGCTGAAATAGACAAAGACGGACGAGAATTTGATGTTAGTTCACTTGTAATAACAGCTTCCGCTAATACTGAACCTTGAGAAACGATGCTTTCAATTCGGCTGATACGTGCAGTAATAAGGCCTTTTTGGGTATTAATAGATACCAGAGCGCCAATATCAATTTGGTCAGCTTGCTGTTGTGGCAAGCGTAATCGAGCAATCAACTCGTCATTGCTGCCTACTCTAGCGAGGGATTCACCGAGTTGCACACTTTGCCCAAGTTCAACGTCTAAACTTTGCAATGAGCCATTAATACCGGCTTTCACTTGCATATCGTCTAATTGCTGCTCTAATAAAGTGACTTGTGATTTCTGCTGAGTTATTGTGATATCGCGTTGAGTTAGTTGATAGCTCTGCATTTCAATAAATTGTTGATATTTTTCTTTTTCAAATTCTAGGCGTTTGTTTTGTTGCTTAACAGATAATTTAGCGCGTTGTAATTCAATTTTTGAAGCAACGCCTAAGTCCATTAAGTTTTCATTAACAGAAAGCTCTAATTGCGCTTTCTCTATTTCAGCCTCAATATCTGCAATACGACCTTGATAATTCAAGCGAAGGTTTTGTTGCTCATATTTAAAAGCTTCGCGTTGTGCTTGTTGCTGTGCTAAAAGCCCTTTAGCTTGATTAACTTCTTGCACTAACTTTGGATTTGATAAAAGTAAGATAACGGTTTCTGGTGTGATTTTTGTACCAGGACGTATTAATATTTCAGAAACCTTCCCCATAGCAGGGGCAGTTAATAAACGTTCTTTAGCTGAGTATAATTCACCATATGCATTAGCATAAACATCAAGAGGCCCTTGCTCGACGGTTTGGAAAGTTAAACTATCGCGAGCGACTTCTTTACTCGCTTTACTACTTACAGCAAAAGCTGCATAAGTGATCAAGCTAATAAATAAGGCAAATCCAAACCATTTCTTCCATGCTGTTTGTTGTTTCAGTTCAATGTTCATTTATATATCTTCAATGGTCAGTACGAATATGAATTATATAATGAAAGGATTGTGCCAATTGCAAAAGTATATATTTATTAATGGTTTATGTTTGTTTTGTTCAGGATTTAATAATTATCTGTTCGGTTATAACGATAAATTGTTCGAAAATGAAAAAGCCAGCTAAGTGATAACTTAGCTGGCTTTATTAACTCGTCTTTAAGAGTGTAATTATAAGGTAAATAGGTAAGCGACTAATGCAGTGTAGTCCGCAAAAAAAGTTTTACTGTCTAGCGCTTTGACATTTATCATGTATTTGCCATTAACTACCATAGTTGGAACAGAGGTCAACTGGCGGGCTTTTGATAATTTATCTTGTGTCTTTTTATTGCGTTTAGCTTGGCTAACAATACTAAAGCTTTTCATGCCGTTATCAAATTTAGCACCATCACCACCACTTAAGACAAAAAGGTTACGGATATCTTTTTCTGATCCAATTGTTGCTCGGTCAGTTTGTAAATATTTAAAAACCGCTGGTGAAAACTTTTTAGCAACACCGGTTTTTTCAGCAATGATAAGAGCCTTGCTCAACATAAATTGAATTTCTGGCGTGGTTTGTCCCATAAAGTCAACATGTGTTTTGGCGAATTTAGCGCCGTCTGGTAGTACTTTTTTAAAATCATTTAAGTAAGGTTCATAAGCACGACAGCTAGGGCAGTAATAAGAAAAATATTCACGCAGTTCAGGTTTGCTAGTAGCTTGTGCAGAAATTACGGTGTAATGCTTACCCTCTTTAAATTTACTCGCTTGTGCTGAAGTAACAGTTGTTGCAAATAAGGCAAAGGCGAGTAATCCCCCCAACAGGGTTTTAAGTGTTTTCATGGTTTTCCTTGGCAAGTAAACGGTAAATTTTTATTTGTTGCAATTATAGACCAAAGACCAAATTGTTCGTTCAACGTTAAATGTAAAATTTTATTTCATTACTGCATTATAAAAGGATGTTTATTTAACGTTAATTAAGTAGCATAAGTTTAGCTTTTTTGAAATCACTGTTAAACGACGTTGGAAATTTGTTGTGCTACTTTCCTGGTTAGTTTCGATATGACCAGTTCTTCTTTTTATTTTGTTTTTATTATCAAGGTTTAATGTGTTATTTTGCTGTTTCATAATCTGTCCTCATTAATAAGTGTATGCACATTTTGTCAAAGAAACAAATGACAAACCAACGATAAGAATTCATAATTAATATAAGTAAAACTTATGTAAGGTTGCAGTGGTAATGGACCAACGTCTTAAATATTTAAATGCATTACGTACCTTTGAAAGTGCAGCTCGTCATAAAAGCTATACAAAAGCCGCAGAAGAATTATTTGTTTCACAAGCTGCAGTTAGTCAACAGATGCGACAATTAGAACAAGCATTATTGGTTAAGTTGTTTATACGTAGTGGGCGTAAAATGTTATTAACCCAGAGTGGAGAAAGCCTTTATACTTCAACTAATCAAGCACTAAATTTGTTGATAAAAGGGCTTAATAGTATTCAAAATGAAGATGTCGCTGGCGATCTGACTATTACTTCTACACAAGCTTTTTGTTCATTATGGTTGATGCCGCGATTATATAAATTCTCTCAACAGCACCCGAACGTTAATGTTCGTATTTTAGGTTCAAATCAAAAAGAAGATTTACGAAAAAAACATATCGACCTTGCGATACGTTTTGGAGTCACAAAACGACTTGCTGATAGCGATCATTTAGTGATGGAAGAATTTGGAGAAGACGTTGTTTATCCTGTGTGCTCACCTAAATTACTACAGCATATGTGGTTGAAAAGCCCTAAAGATCTATTAGATTGTACGTTAGTGAGCTTAGCAAATGAACGGTTAGTAACATGGGAAACATGGTTTGAGCATGCTGGTGTTGATGGCTATGAAAACCTAACCAAAAAAACAGAAGTTACCTCGAGCGACATGGCACTAAGTGCGGTATTAAGCGGTCATGGTGTTACGTTGGCGGCTAGTGCTATGTTTTCACAATACATTCCCACTAAGCAATTAGTTGTCCCTTTCAAAATAAGGCATCCTATTATTTGGAAGCGTTTTTTAGCATACGATCCCAATTCCGTAAAACGTAAGCGTATACAGGTTTTTATTGACTGGATACGGACTGAAATGGCAAGCTCTGAGCCAAAAGTTTTATTGCGCTAACCCTTTATTATTACCCTTACATTAAGGAATAGATTTAGATGCCTTGTATTTTAGTTATTGACGATCGTCCTGATATACGTCTTAGTTTGGCGGTGTTATTAGAAGATCATCATTATACCGTTATAGAAGCTGACAACCCTCAAATAGCACAAGTAAAGCTTAAAAATCATGCAGTAGCATTGATTTTGTTGGATATGAATTATCAATTAGATACTACATCTGGCGAGGAAGGATTAGCCTTCTTGGATTGGCTAAAAAACTCTTCGTATAGTCATTTACCCACCGTAGCAATGACCGCTTGGTCGAACACAGATCTTGTTGTTAAAGCAATGAATTTGGGGGCTAACGATTTTATTGAAAAACCATGGCGCAATAAACAACTACTGCATGCTGTTGAGCAACAACTCAATATGTCGAGTTTAGAAAATCAAAATAAAAAACTAAAACAACAGCTCAGTAAAGAAAGTAATGAAGGCTATGTTTGGCAGTCAGCGGTAATGCAACAATTATTGAAAAAGGTACAAGCGGTTGCCAATACAGATGTTAGCATTTTATTAACCGGTGATAATGGTACAGGTAAAAGTGAACTTGCCCGGTTTATCCATCAACAATCGCAACGTAGCAGTAACGCCTTTATTTCTGTAAATATGGGCGCTATCAGTGAGTCCCTCTTTGAAAGTGAGATGTTTGGCCATAAAAAAGGCGCTTTTACTGATGCTAAGCAAAGCCGTATAGGTCGATTCGAATTGGCGGAAAATGGCACGCTATTTTTAGATGAAATTGCTAATATTCCGTTAGCTCAGCAAGCAAAGTTGTTGCGTGTTTTAGAAAATGGTGAATATGAAGTACTAGGGTCGAGCCAAACACAAAAAACCAATACTCGTGTCATCTCAGCGACAAATGGAAACTTTTCTCAATTATTAGCCAAAGAGCTTTTCCGAGAAGACTTATACTATCGCTTGAATACAATTGAATTTAGAATACCTGCATTGCAAGAGCGTTCCGAAGATATCTTACCTTTAGCTCATTATTTTGTAGAAAAATTTGCTAAAAAATACCAACGTTCAGTAAATACTATTTCACAAGGCGCAAAGCAAGCTATGCTTGATTATCATTGGCCTGGAAATGTTAGAGAAATGAGTCACTTAATAGAACGGGCTGTATTGTTAACTGAGCATGAGCAATTGATAACAGAAGATTTACACATCAAAAATGTTGTTAATAATGAGAAAAAACAAAGTACGCCAATTCAAGTATTGGATGAACTTCCCTTGATGACGTTGGCTGAAGCCGAGGTTAGTCTAGTAAAACTCGCTTTAAATAAAGCGACAGGTAATGTGCCTCAGGCTGCATTGTTACTTGGCTTAACCAAAGCCTCTATGTATAGACGACTGGAAAAATATGGCCTTGCTAAAAACTAACTCGCTTGAAAGGTATATTTTAGTTAAGTTAATGATGCTATGTATCGTTATCTTATTGTTAACTGGCTGTGTTTTATGGTTATTAACTATAAAGTGGCAGTGGATTTTAATTGCTGAATTACTCGTATGCTTGTTGTGCTTTTGGAATGTTTTATCAATTAAACAGCAAGTCATGAGGCCTTATACTCGGGCATTATTGCATTTAGACGCTATTAACCAAGAGGACTATAATCAGTTTGGTAAATCTGCGTTTCCACAGGGTAAAGTAAAAGAGTTTCATCAACAATTAAAGGTATTGAGTGAGAAACTACAAACTCAAAAATCTCATCACGATCAACAAGCCTTTTTGGTATATCAACTGATTTCTCAATTAGATACACCGGTATTAGTTTTTAATGAAAAACAACAATTAACGCTCGGAAACGAAGCTTTTTATTACTTATTTAAACAGCCATGGCAAATGTTTCGTCATGCAACAGCAGATCTACTTGGTTTATATTCTAATGCAGATGGCTGGCAGTTTATTGACCAAGCGAAACAAAGCCGCTGGCAAATAAGGCACAGTGAATTTATAGATGATGGAGAAAATCATCAGCTTCTGGTCTTTATTGATATTGAACCCGCTCTCCGTGAAAGTCAGTTAAATGCATGGCAGCAAATTATTCGTGTTTTAGGGCATGAAATTCGTAATTCTCTGACGCCTGTATCATCAATGGCAGAAACACTCGCTGATAAAGCGACTAATGAAAGAGACAAAATGGTGTTAGGGGTTATCACTGAACGTTGCCAGCACTTGCAGTCATTTGTAAATCGTTACTCGTCAATTTCGCAACAAATACAAATACATTGCCAATGGTTGTCTATTAAACATGTTATAAAGTCTACAGCTGGACTATTTAAAGATATTAAAATAGTCCTAGAGGCTAGTGTTGATGAATTTTGGGCTGATGGAGAGTTTTTTGAACAAATTTTCATTAATTTATTTAAAAATTCACAAGAGGCGGGAGCAACTGATATTAGGGTGACGCTAGCTTTACAGGAACAGTATTATATTATAGAAGTTATAGATAATGGACATGGCTTTAGTAATCTGTCTAATTTATTTGTGCCGTTATATTCAACTAAACCACAAGGACAAGGTATTGGTTTGAGTTTCTGTAGGAATATTATTGAGCAGCACCACGGAGTAATGGAATTAAGTAACAATGACAACAAAGGTGTTACTATCATGCTCGTCCTTCCTAAGCCTAACGATAACGGTGGCTCTAGCTTGGTTCGATAATGAACTACTTATTAGTCCGATAATGAACTCTAGTTTGAATGAAAAATAATTTCACTGAGCTGATTAATAAAAATAGCCTTATTGAACCGAAAAAAAACGTACGTATAATAATAAGCATAATAAAAAATAGGAATAAAAAACAAATGAAATTTATAACAAAAATAGCCATCGCTGGCGCTGTTACTGTATTAACCACGGCAGCAATGGCCAACTCTGCAAAATCACTAAAACATGCGGAAAACGTAACTGAATTACGTCAATCAATATTCAGCTTATTGGGCAATAATATGTGGCAATTAGGTGGCATGGCAAAAGGAAAAATTCCTTTTGATGCTGAAAAAGCAGGCAAACATGCATTACGTATAAATCAATTATCATTGATGATAGCTGATTATACAAAAACGGATACGTCAGCTTATAAAGTGAAAACTGAAGCATTAGACAAAATTTGGCAACAGCCAGATGCGTATGCTAAACGTATTAAAGACTTAACGATAGCGGCTGAAAACTTACAAAAAGCAGCACTAAGCGGCGATGAAAAGAAAGTTAAGAGAGCCATTGGTGGTGTTGGCAGAACTTGTGGCGGCTGTCATGATAATTTCAAAGCAGAATAACTTTTAAATAGTTATAAATTGATTTAGCTAGTGAATTTACCTCGCTAGCTAATAATACTCTTCTGTAATTGGTACGTTCAAAACCACCAACCAATAGATAAATACCGTTACTGTAAAAATAATAACAGCGGCAAGCCATATTTTTGAATGCTTAATTACGTCAGAATCATCGATATGCATTGATGATTTTTTCCCTGTGATCATCGGTACAATCAAGCTTTCTTTTTTAATTCGCACATAGTAATAAATAGCGAATAAATGTATCGCTATAGCGATAATCATGTAATCAAAAAGATGGTGATGCAAAAAAGCCATTATTTGCTCTACTTCTTTACTTACCACCGCGTTATAAGGCCCAGCAGAAAATACATCATCATTAATAAATAAGCCGCTGATCGCTTGTAAGCTAATGAGAATAATCATCAAAACAACCATCAAACTGCCTAATGGATTATGACCTACACTGGCTGATGCACGACTCTGCTTTAAGCTCTTTAAATATGCGAGTAACTGCTTAGGTTTAGGAATAAAAGAAACAAAACGAGCGTGCTTTGTACCGACAAAGCCCCATATAACTCTGAACATAATCAAGCCTAAAGCAAAATAACCAAGTTGCATATGTTGCTCTATCAAGTCACGGTCTTGATCTGAGGTATACCACGAAGCGATCACGGTACATGCAAATAACCAATGGAAAATACGTAAGGGTAAGTCCCAAACAAGAGCCGATTTAGCCAAAAGAAAATCCTGAATATGAAATCAAGCGTACAGTGTAATGCCTCTAGAAAGGTATGTAAAAACTCTAAGATGAAAATTACGGTTGAGTTGTGACAATTTATGAGTTCATTATCGAACTATTTCGAAAAGATATCATAATCTTGTATTGTTAGTTATTGAAATTTAATGAAAATATTGTTGGCATGAAAATGGCTATTCAAATTAATAGAAATTGTAATACCTGATATATCAAGAGATTAATGTGGATATTGTAAAGAAGAAACCTAAAAGAAGTCTATTAAATAACAAAACGGTAATGATCATTGTCGCAGTTATTACAGTTACTGTATTAGTTACATACGCGAGGGCGTCTTTAAATAGCGTTAGTTTAGCGAGAAAAGATTTATTATTAGCGACTGTGACCCAAGGAGATATCGACGTGACTGTTGAGGGCTACGGTAAGTTGACTTCTGACAAATTACAATTAATTACCACATTAACTCAAGCTACAGTTGAAGAAATTGTACTAAAACCTGGTGCAGCTGTTACAAAAGAAAGTGTAATAGTTAAATTGGCAAACCCTGAATTGCAACAACAAGTTGAAAGTGCGGAATATTCTCTTGCGGAGTCAAAGGCAAATTTACGGCAATTAATGCTTAACCAAAAACGTGAGACTCTGATCGAAAAATCAAATTACTTAGAATTGGTTTCACAGCACAAAGCAGTGAACTTGAATTTAGTGGCACAAAAAAAATTGGTCAAAAGCGGAATTGTCAAACAAATTGAGTATCAAGAGAATTTATTACGTGAAGAGCAACTTAAAGAAAGAATAGATATATTTATAGAGCGTAATGAGCAGCTTAGCGAAGTACATAAAGAAGCAGTAAACATACAATTAGAGCGTATTAAGCAAGTTAAACAAAAACTAATTATTGCTGAAAACCGTCAAAGTAAGTTGGTTGTAAAGGCTGGATTTGATGGAGTATTACAGCGCTTATCAGTAAAACTGGGACAAAGCTTGTCTCCAGGACAAGAAGTCGCATTAATCGGCAGTGTTACCGAACTAATTGCGTTAATCCGTGTTCCACAGAACCAAGTGCAATTGGTGAAGGTTGGTCAGAAAGTTATGGTTGATACTCGGCAAGAGCTTATTAGGGGAAAAGTTATGCGTATTGATCCTATCGTTGACCAAAACACCGTTGAAGTGGAAATTTCATTACCACGTACATTACCTGAAAGTGTTCGCCCTGAACAAAATATTGATGCTGTAATTACGGCGAAAACGTTGAAAAATATATATTACATTGATCGTCCCGCTAATGTGAGAGCTACAAGTGAATCATCTTTGTATCAACTCAATGATCAATTAACTGAAGCCAAAAAGGTATCAATAATTTTTGGTGATAAAACCGGTCGATTTATTGAAATAAAGTCAGGTGCAAAACTAGGTGAACAATTTATTATTTCAGATTTAAGTAACTATAAAACTCCAATAATCTCGATTTTATAATTGAGCTATAAAAACTATTTAGAAAAGGATATTTACATGAGCACAGCAATTCTCTCCCTAAAGAATATTGGCAAAATTTTTGAAACTGAAGAGTTAGAAACACATGCTTTAAAGTCGATTGATTTAACTATAAACAAAGGAGACTATGTTTCAATTTCTGGCCCGTCTGGTTGCGGTAAATCGACTTTACTTTCAATTATGGGATTGCTTGATGTTAGCAGCAGTGGTGAATATTTTATTGAAGGCGAAAATGTTACCGACTTATCACTTGATGGTGCCGCAGAAGTACGTAACGAAAAAATTGGGTTTATTTTTCAATCGTTCAATTTGATTGATGAATTATCTGTTTTCGACAACGTTGCTTTACCTTTACGTTACCACGCTGATAAGCCAAATAATGCCAACATAAAAAAACGTGTGACAGAGTGCTTAGAAAAAGTAGGTTTATCGCATCGTATTAGTCATAAACCTAATCAACTCTCTGGTGGGCAGCAACAACGTGTTGCAATAGCACGTGCATTAGTTGCAAACCCTGCCGTGTTATTAGTTGATGAACCTACCGGTAATCTTGATTCAAAAAGTGGTGATCAAGTTATGGACGTACTTGAGCAATTAAACAAATCAGGCACAACCATTTGCATGGTTACGCATGATCCTCGTTACGCTGATATGGCGCGTACCAAAGTACAACTACTTGACGGTACTATTTTGCGATCACCAGCTGTGAAAATAGCGAGTTAATATATAAATCAACATGCATTAGCGAATGTCATATTGAATTTTTAGTATCGATCTTGGTGGATAGTTAAGACAAACCTGAAAGCTAGGTTGTCCACTGGACGTAAACCTTATACCTACATCCTTGTAGGTAAGGTAAGGCAGTCGATGATATTCCTGAATGTTTGAAATAATTCAGGTGATAAAATCAAGGTAACGAAAATGAACAGTTATTTAATCAAGCAAGCTTATTTAAGCTTAAAGCAAAAACCTATTTTTGTAACTAGCGTGGTACTAACCATGGGAGTCACTTTAGGTGCGTTATTATGTGTATTAACATTATCCTATGTGATGTTATTCAAGCCATTACCTTTTCCCGATCAAGCGCGTCTCTTTAATATTGAGCATCAGTTGATCAGTAATGAAAATGCCATAGATGGTCGGTCTTTTACTTACCCCAATTTAATGCATTTATACAATAACCAAAATTTGTTTGAACAAAGTACTCTGATGTATTTTGATGGTGATGTACTTACTTCTCAGCCTAGTGAACCTATGGTAGCAATTTCCTTTGTTACGCCACAATGGTTCAGTATGTTTTCAGCAAAAATGGCAATTGGGCGAGGTTTTGAAGAAAGTGAAAAAGTTAACAGTTATAACCCTGTGGCAGTATTAACTTATGATACTTGGCAAAATGAGTTTAATGGCGATAGAAAAATTCTTGAACAAAACCTGACCTTTGGTGATACCAGTTATCGTATTATTGGTGTGCTAGCTGAAGATAACATAGAAATACCCATGGCAGGTGCTGAATTTAAAAGCCAATTATATATCCCATGGGATTTTAATTCTGTTAGTGAACAAGAACGAAAAAGATGGGGGAATGACGATGGTGGGTTAATGTATGTAGGTAAGTTAAGTACCGAGTTTACCCATTTTTCAAATGAACAAATAAACCAAAAATTGACATCGATGGTCAGTGATAATTGGAAAAATCAAGTTTCTGATCATGAATTTTTTAAAGGTTGGTCAATTGCTCTTAAAGTTAAAACAGTAAAATCTTTTATTATTAGTGACGGAGAGCGGAGTGTATATTTATTATTAATTGGTGCTGTTGGCTTATTGTTAATCGCCTGTGCCAATATCGCTAATTTATTTGTCTCTCGTACTGTTGAACGTCAACAACAGTTAGCCATTTCTGCCGCCGTAGGAGCAACAAAATCACAATTGTTTCGCAATATTTTTGCAGAAACCGGATTATTAATGACTGCAGCAATTGTGGTTGCGCAGTTTTTTGTTTTTGTTGGCTTTAGCTTGTTGCAACACTATCTCGGTGATTATCTCCCTCGAATTAATGAACTTGGGTTAAATACCTTTTCATTTATTTCATCAATTGTTTTATTGCTTGTTTTAACCATGATTTTCTCACATTTATGCCGAAAAATGATCAACTACCGTGCGTTAAATTCAACCTTGCAATCAAGTGGCAAGGGAAGTGGAATTCAGGTGTCAAAGCGAATTAGAAATGTACTCATTAGTAGCCAAATTGCGACAGCTACAGCGTTAGTCTTTATCAATGTTGTTTTGTATAAGGACGCTAATGAATTAATTACTCAACCGCTAGGTTATAAAACTGATGATATCACTTCGGTTGTATTGGCTTTACCGAGTATCGATCGAGACTTAAAAGCACAATTATTGACAGACCTCAAAGCAGAATTATTAGCCAATCCAAAAATTAAAAATGTGAGTCAGGCGATGCGTCCAAGTGGCTTTCGCACATTAGCGCTTACAAATGCTTCAACAGAGCACCGTTATACTGCCTTAGGCAAAGATATTGATGATCAATATTTTACTATGCTCGGGCAAGAAATCGTTGAGGGTGATAATTTAACGCTTGTTGATATCAAAGATAGAAACCTTGTGATGCTAGTGAACGAAGTCTTTGCTAAGAAACTTGCGCCAAATGGTAGTGCTATCGGTGTAAAATTTAAAAACGGCGTAGAAGTTATTGGTGTCGTTAAAAGTATTAATGTTCCTGGGCGGCAACAGGCTGAATCTCGCTTTTATTATCCTGCAAGCTTAGCAAGGAATATGTTATTGCTAGAAACTCACCAAGGACAAACCTTTAGTCGTGATGAAATGATCACTACTATGAAAAGTATTGACAGAAAACTGAGTTTATTTAGTTTTACTTCGTTGAATGAATATAAAGAGCGCCGGTTATTTGCTTCAATCACTACCGCAGTAACTACATTAGTATTAGCGATATTAACGCTGACTTTATCGGGATTAGGTCTATATGGCATCTTAAGTTATTCCAGCCAAATGCGTCGTTTTGAAATTGGAACTCGACTCGCTATTGGTGCAAAAGGCAAAGATATAGTTAACTTGATATTTAAAGATAATATTGGTGCATTATTAATTGGTTTAATGGTCAGTGTTGTAGTGCTATTAGTTTTGTATCTCGGTTTTAGCGACACACTGCGTGCCTATATTAGCTTAGATATTATTCCATTATTTATCTTTACATTGGCGGCGATAGTATTACTTTCCTCAATTGCCTGTTACATACCGCTTCAGCAGTACATTAATAAACCTGTAATTCATTCTTTGAATGGCTGTGAATAATGGATTTGTTTATTTATCAGGTAAAGCAAGCATTTCTTAGTCTTAAACAAAAAACGGGCTTTGTCTTTAGCATTGTTTCAACCATGGGAATGACCTTAGGCGCATTATTATGTGTGTTGACATTAGCCTACTTAATGTTGATTGAGCCATTGCCTTACCCCGAGCAAGATCGTCTTTTTGTTGCTGAGCATAAAGTGATTGGCGCAGAGGAGGAAACCAAAACGGTTGCTTTTAGTTATGCTGGTTTAGTGCATTTATACCAAAGTAAAGTCTCATTTGAGCATGCTGCAATGATGTCTTATAGCCAAGGCGTGATCACTTCTCACAATCGTCAGCCTCTTATTAATACCACTTATACCACGCCAGAATTACATAAATTTTTAGCATCGCCTTTAGCCATGGGGCGCATATTTGAGGAGAGTGAAGCTTTAGATACCAATAACCCGGTTGCTATGCTCAGTTATAATACTTGGCAGCAAGAGTATGATGGCACTGCAGATATTATTAACAAAAAAATTAATATCAGTGGCGTGAGTTATCGCATTATTGGTGTATTGGCAGAAAGCTTTGTTGAACCTGCATTAGCTGAAATTGGCCGTGAAACGCAAGTTTGGCTGCCATGGGACTATAACCAGACTGAACAAGGAAGCAGAGAAAGTTTTACTAGTATTAATGGCAGCCTTAAGTTTATTGGCCAATTAAAAAAAGGAATTAACCAAAGACAAACTGAACAGCTTTTAACCCCCTTAGTTAGTGAACGCTGGCAAGAAGGTGTCGCTGAGATGGCCTTTTTTAAAGGTTGGTCAGTCGTTATGAGAGTGCGTTCGATTAAAAAAGTTATGCTAGGTAGCAGTGAATCAATAGCAACCATGTTGTTAGTGGGTGTCATTGGCTTAGTAATGATTTCTTGTGCAAATATCTCTAATCTATTTATGGCACGTGCTGTCGAAAAACAACGACAAATGGCTATTCAAGCAGCGGTTGGCGCCACTAAAAATCACCTGTTTAAAGCGATATTTGCTGAAACGAGTTTACTGATGTTGTTGTCGATTATACTTGCTTTAGTGCTTGCTATGGGCGGATTTTATATTATGCAGCAATATTTGACTTCGGTATTGCCTAGAGTTCACGAATTATCTATTAACTCGATAACCATTGGCTGTGCGGTGTTGATAACCATTATTTTTGCTTTGTTTTTTGCTAAATTAAGTATTCGTATGATCAATTACCGTGAACTTAATAGTACCTTGAAAAGTAGTGGGAAAGGGAGTGGCTTACAAGTATCGAAAAATATTCGCCAGGTATTAATCGCTAGCCAAGTCGCATTAGCGACAGTATTGGTATTTAGCAACTTTAGTTTACTTAAAGATGCCGTGAAAACCATTAATGCCCCGATAGGTTTTACCACTAACAATATTTCGACTTTATTTTTAAATTTTTCTGCACCCCAACCCCTTACTCAAGAAGAAACTATACCCATTATGGCTGAAATAATGGCAAAACTGGTAGACATACCGCAAGTGGAAGCTATTGCGCAAGGGAGTTCACCTTTAGATGGTTTTGGCATTAAAGCGTTAACCCAACTTACTGCTAATAAAAGGCATACACCATATTTCAAAAGAATTGACCACAAGTACTTCAATATAATTGAGCAACCGTTCTTACAAGGTGAAAACTTTACGGTAATCGATCGGCGAGAAAACAAGCATGCGATGATTGTTAACCAAGCCTTTGCTAAGCAATTAAAACCTGACGGTAATGTCATAGGAATGCGACTCAAATCGATAGGCGAACCAGACTTTAAAATAATAGGTGTTGTCAAAGATATCAATATTCCTGGCGATACAGCATTTGGCAACGATGATGCTGAAGCAGCAGTACCTAGGTCTTATGCGCCTAATGAACTAAACGCACAAAGCTTTATACTTAAAATCAAGGAAGACCAGTCTATTAGTCGCCAACAATTGGCCAAATTATTAGCAGAAATTGACTCAAGGTATGCAGTTTTTAGCTTTAATTCAGCAGATGACATGCTTACCCAAAGTTTGTTTACCGAAATTACCACAGCGGTGACCTCAGCGGTTTTAGCGTTAATCACTTTCTTTCTTGCGGGTATCGGTCTGTATGGTGTTTTAAGTTACAGCACACAAATGCGAGGTTTGGAATTAGGTACACGCATGGCGGTTGGTGCTAAGCGCAGTGATTTAATATTAATGATCTTAAAGGACAATATGAAGCCGATTATTTTTGGGATATTGTTCAGTTTAGCTATTTTATTTGGTGTGTTTGTATTCTTTAGCGCTGAAGTTTCATCATATCTCACTCTGGAATTAGTACCGATGTTTATAACGACTATCTTATTAATTTCTCCCCTTTCGTTATTGGCTTGTTATTTACCACTAAGGCAATACATTAGTAAGCCGGCGATTCACGCCTTAAAAGGATCTGATTAATGAACCTATTTATCTACCAATTAAAGCAGGCATATTTAAGCCTAAAAAGAAGGCCGGGTTTTGTTTTCAGTGTTATTTCCACCATGGGTCTTACCTTGGGTGCTTTGTTGTGTGTATTAACATTGGCTTATGTAATGCTTATAAAGCCACTGCCGTACCCAGATCAAGACCGATTATACCGTGTCGATAGCCAGCAGTTTGATGCAGCGGGTGCTTTAAATGTTACTGCTTTTAGTTACCCGAGCTTAGTGCATTTATATAATAACCAGCAGGTTTTTGAGCAAGTAGCACTAGCTATTTACGATGATGAAGTCTTAACCTCGCTTGCTATGCAACCAACATTATCGACCGCCTATGTTACCCCCGAATGGTTTGAACTCACTGCTGCCAATATGGCGATTGGTCGACCATTTTTAGAAGAGGAGCACATTCATAGTAATATACCTGTTGCGATATTAAGCTATCAAACATGGGTAAAAGATTTTGCAGAATCAACAGATATTCTTAAAGAAAAAGTCACTTTTCGTGGCGTTAGCTTTCAGGTTATCGGCGTATTATCGCCGGATTTCATTGAACCTAAAGTATCAACCATTGGCCGAGAAACTAAAGTTTGGCTGCCTTTCAATTTTAATGCTGGCAGCGAAACGTATCGAGCTCGCTGGTGGGATAGGGCGAATAACTTAACCTTTATTGGTAAGCTTGCTAGCGGTGAAACTGTTGAACTAGCGCAAGCGAAAGTTACCCAGTTAGTCAATGATACCTGGCAAGAAAATATCGACCAAAACGGCTACAACAAAGGATGGCATATTGAAGCGAAATTATTGTCCTTTCAGTCAGTAATTTTAGGCGAAAGTGGTCGCAGCGCGTACTTATTGTTATTGGGCGTTATTGGTTTATTAGTTATCGCCTTTATTAATATCGCTAATTTACAACTTTCTCGCACGGTTGAAAAAAAGAACCAATTAGCTTTACGAGCGGCTGTAGGTGCTAAGCGGATACACCTATTTAGTGTGCTTTTCGCTGAATCGTTTCTGTTGATGTTTGGTGTGCTGTTATTAGCATTACTTATTGCAAAGTTTGGCTTTAGTGTATTGCAAACACAGTTACAACAAGTCTTACCACGTGTTAATGAGCTAAGCCTTGGCTACTTTACCTTAACCAGCGCATTGCTAATCACTTTACTCTTAGCCACATTGTTCGCTTTATTAAGTTACCGAGCTATAGACTTACGGCGATTAAATAACAGCATTCAAACCAGTGGTAAAGGCACAGGTTTACAAGTATCGAAAGGGATGCGTAGCTTCTTGGTTATTAGCCAAGTAACCGTGGCTACAGTGTTAATTTTTATCAATATAAATTTATTAAAAACCTCATTACAAACTATTTACGATCCGAGCGTGATGAAAGTTGAACAATTAAGCAGTGTGGTACTCACTCAAACTGATGCGAGCACATTAACGCGCGCAGAAAGCTCTGCGATTACCGGTGAAATATTACAAAAAATAGCTGAATTACCCCAGGTCAGTGTGGCCAGTAGAAATAGCTCACCATTAACCGACAGTGAAGGTACTTGGTCGCTAACCGAAGTAACTTCTAACCAAACCGTGTTACCTCTTGGTAAAAGTGTAGATAGCCATTATTTCTCGCTGATGGGGCAACGACTATTAATGGGTGAGAATTTTATCGATAGTCACTTTACTGACCGAGCACCGGTACTGATCATTAACGAGCAACTTGCCAAGCAATTAGTCGCCAAGGAACAAGGTAATTTGAACGCGGCACTAGGCAAGCAACTTTCTTTTGGTGGCCCGAATGCGTTTACTATCATTGGTATCGTTGACGATCATAAATTACCGGGGAAAATAACGATTCCAGCACGCGTTTATATGCCTAATTTAAACCGTTCTAACTTGCTGATTAAATTGAAAGATAATCAAAACCTAACGCGGGAACAGTTAGTTGCCTCTATTAAATCGACCACTAAATCGATAAGTTTATTTGAATTTTCAACGCTAGTGCAACAGAAAACACAGCGTTTATTCAGCCAGTATACCGCGGCAATTACCACAGCGGCTCTTACCGTTATCACCTTCATTTTGTCGGCGATTGGTATGTATGGCATTTTAAGTTACAGCACACAAATGCGTCGCTTTGAACTAGGAACACGCATGGCTATTGGCGCTAAACGTGGTGACTTAATTAAATTGATTATCAAAGACAATGCTAGCGCAATACTGTTAGGCATATTGTTCAGTGTCGGTATTTTGTCATTATTAACGATTGTATTCAGTGAACAAGTAAACTACTACATCACATTACAATTACTTCCTGTTTTTCTTGTGACATTAGCAGTGATCAGTGTGATGTCAGTGTTTGCCTGTTATTTTCCTCTACGTCAGTACATTAACAAACCCGTGCAGAAAACTTTAAAAGGTTGTGAATAGTGAATTTATTTATCTATCAACTAAAACAAGCTTTTTTAAACCTTAAGCAAAAACCAGGATTTTTTTTTAGTGTCGTTACTACTATGGGGATCACGTTGGGTGCTTTGCTGTGTGTGTTAACATTGGCGTATGTCATGTTGTTAAAGCCTTTGCCATACCCTGAGCAAGACAGACTTTATTTTGTTGAGCATAACTTAGCTGACAATTTTGCTAAAGAAAGATCAAGTAGTTTTAGCTACCCTGGTTTGCTCCATTTTTATGAAAAGCAAAACGTATTTAGTGAATCTGCATTGCTTTGTTTTGGGGAAAGCTTACTCGCGTCAGACCCAGAACAACCACAGGTTAATACTACTTTTGTTACTCCTGAATTCTTCACTTTAACGTCGGCTCCGATAGCGCTTGGTAGAGCTTTTGATCAAAGCGAAAAGAAAGGCAGTAATCGCCCTGTTGCCTTGATAAGTTATGAAACATGGCAAGAAAAATACAATCAGAGTCCTGAAGTATTATCTGAAAAAATAACGATTAACGAAGTAAGTTTTAATATTATTGGTGTTGTAGCTGAGCATTTTATTGAACCTGAAATATTTGCTATTGGTCGAAAAACACAATACTGGTTGCCTTGGGATTTTAATTTTAAAGCAAAATCTTATCATGATGCCTGGGGGAATGTGCTTTATGAATTAGCCTACATCGGTAAGCTAAAAGCTGGCTATTCTCAGCTTCAGGCCGAACAGAAAATTAGCTCATTTTTAAATGAGATATGGCAAGAAAATGTTATTTCTATGGCCTTTTATAAAGATTGGACAGTGAGCTTAAAATTAAAGTCACTTAAGTCGATTATTATTGGTGATAATAAACAACGACTGTATTTATTGCTCGCAGCTGTAGTTGGATTGTTAGCCATTGCTTTTGCAAATGTCAGCAATTTATTTATCGCTCGTGCCATTGAACAGCAAAGATCATTATCTATCAACGCAGCTGTAGGTGCGTCTAAGCAACAAATTTTTTCAAGCTTCTATGCTGAATCCATTGTCTTGGTATTTGCTGCTTTAATTCTGTCCTTAATCATCACTCTTATGGGATTTTGGTTATTACAATTTTATTTGGCGGAGTTTCTACCGCGAGTTAATGAACTCACTATCAATACCTTCACATTAAGTATGGCTTTGTTTTTTTTGGTGATTTTAGCGTTTGTTTTTGCCAAGCTCAGCAGTCGTGTGATTAATTATCGACAGTTAAATAGTAACTTACAAAGCAGTGGTAAAGGCTCGGGTATTCAAGTCTCTAAAAAAGTACGCCAAGCACTGATCATTAGCCAAGTTGCTGTGACCGCGTTATTGGTTTTTGCAAATTTAAGTTTGTTTAACCAATCCAGAGCGATTATTAATACCCCGATGAAATACAATATAGAGCAAGTGTTTACCTTAGAGTTAACTCGTTCTAGTTTGCTAAAGTGGAACAGTGATGAAGTATTATCACTTATTAAAGAAATCAAAAGCGCGATAATGCAATTGCCAGAAGTAGCAGAGCTCAGCCAATCTAATTCACCTATGAACGCATATTCAACCAACTTTTCACTAGTCGGTCAGGAGCAAGTTTTTAGCGCAGAAATTCAAGGTGAATCAGGGCACAATGCTATTAATTTACTCGAACAGCCTTTATTAGCGGGGGATTGGTTTAGCGAAGAAGATATTCAAAATGGTCAAAAAGTTTTTGTTGTTAACGATGTTTTTGCTAAACAGCTAACAGCTGAAGGCAACGTCGTAGGGATGAAAATAGCAATGGAAGGTGAGATTGACCATGAAAACAATGCTGTTACCCGAACTATTATTGGGGTAGTTTCGGGGGTAAATTTGCCTAACCAAGCAGTAGACCCTGCACAGGTATATTGGCCAATATGGAAAGGGTCTAGTAACTTTTTAATAAAAGTGAAACCACAACAAACCCTTACTCGAGAGCATGTTGTTAACACTATTAAAACAGTAACTAATAAGTTTACTTTGTCACGCCTTGAACGTTTAACTGACGTTCAAACTAATATGCTTTTTACTCAGTACACTACAGCCATCACCAGTGCTGTGTTAGCGGTATTTACTTTTTTATTGGCCGCCATTGGCTTATACGGAATTTTAAGTTACAGCACGCAAATTAGACGCTTTGAAATTGCAACACGTATGGCAATTGGGGCTAAAAAGCATGATATTGTGAAGTTGATATTTATTGATAACATCAAGCCATTGTTTATTGGTATTTTGGCGAGCGGCTTGTTAGTTCTAATAATTTATTTCAACTTTAGAACGTTGATAGCAGGCTATTTTTCAATTGTATTAATACCATCACTTATTTTAACCTTAGCGTTGATCTTACTTACGTCGTTAATGGCTTGTTATCTCCCTCTACGTAAGTACATTAATAAACCTGTTATCGATTCTTTAAAAAATAGCGAATAAAAAGCATTAACTACTAATCTTTTCGTAATTAATGCTTGTATGATTTTTATGCCAATGGTATAAAAAATAACAACAATAATAATAGAGTATAAAAATGGAATACAGTGAGTCAATAATTCAAGGAAGTGTTATCGATGAGTTAACTTGTCCCGATTGTGGTTCTACTCACCATCAAGTCAAAGGAGTGATTAAATATGCTTTCCTTTTTATTGAATCGATTCCTTTTTATCCTGTAGAAAAAAATACAATTATCCAATGTCAGCAGTGCTGGACTAAAACTGACGTTGATACCTTACCGCAACAAAGGCTGAAAGAGTTATCAAAAAGCCTGTTCCCTGCATGGCGACTGATCAGTAAATTTTTAGGTACACTGTTAACATTAATGGTTTTAGCTTACTTTGTGCAGGGGGAGTTTGAAAAACAGCAATGGTCAGATCAATTTATCGACAAACCAGCAGTGAACGATTTCTACCATGTAGATTTTCGCTACTTATCCGACAAATTGCGACCAACTGAAAAATATAGGATAGGTAAAGTTGTCGATATTACAGGGGATATCGTGACGGTCGTCTATAGCCGCCTATTCTATAATATGCAGCGTGGCGCTGATGAAAGCATTAGAGTTGGCCATGTTACTCATTTTAGTTTCTTTTCAAGAAAAGAACATCATTATAGTTTTAATGAGCTACAGAAAATGCGCTCACAAGGGGCTATTTATCGCGTTGAAAGGCCTGTAGAAAATAGGCTACGAGGCAAGCCGGTAGTAACTGCTAAAAAGCGCTTTTTAAGTAGTACTTATTTTCCTGGAGCAAGACAAAATAACTCTGGATTAGCCTTTGCTGAAGCGAACTATATACCCAATCATTATCAACGCGCATTCGAAAATTTTACAATTTCTGCTCAAAGGGGCCACAAACTCGGACAAGTGAATTTAGCAGAACTTTATATCACGGGTAAACATGGAGAACGTGACTTAAATAAAGCATTATTTTGGCTGGAAAAATCGGCTTTGCAGGAGCACCAGCCTGCTATCGATAAATACCTTATTGTTTGTCAGCAAGTTGCAGAATGTACTAAAAGTGACTTTTTGAAAGTGATGTCTGACGCAGGGGTAAATTTCCGTTTAGAAAAGTAAATATCTTTACAGCATTATCGGTGTAACAAATAAAGGAGGATAATTTGCTGCAGGGCTACGCTTGAAACTGTATTTCCATGCACGTAACTTAATTTAAGCAAACAAGCTTTTTAAACGAGTTATTAATCCTGCTCCGCTAGTGGAGTCATCTTGATATTTATAAGGCGAATCTAGCAATGCTAAACGTAATGAATACGTACCACCGTGCCCCCAAGGCCACCATAGAGCGATAACAGCTGGCGTAGAATCTGTGGCTGGTCGAGCTAAAATCAGTTGATCTTTATTCAACTTAATTAATGGTCCTAAATGGTCTTTGATTTCTTGAGGCGCTCTTTTTACTGACTTTTTATTCCACTCGTGCTCAAATTGCTGGCGTAGTGCATCAAGTGTTTTATCTTTTTTATCACGGGAGAACTCAGACAACATAACAGAGAACCTATCTTCCCAGCGCCATGTTAATTGCTCTCCTAATAAATGGATTATTGGATTGGTTAATTCTTCGGTTTTTTCTTGGGAATATGACACAAAAAATCCTATAAAATATGCATGAAAAGGTCAGTGCTTTTTAGCATAACGACAAATTATTGCTGGTATATTACAACTGATTTACCAGATAAACAAAGCCTTTATTTACGTTAGTTATTCTTTATTGAAAGTGTAAAAGTTAACTTTATTAAAGCTAATTTTAATAATAACTTATTGAAAATAAAAAAATTAATGATAAATCTAATCTTTTTATTTTCATTGTTTTCAGTAAATAGCTATATGAAATTACTCATATTTCCTTACTCTTTATCTGTACCAAGCCAGGCTAATGAAAATGCTTTTTGTGAGTCACTTAAGTCTTTTTTGGCGATCTGTTTTACTTTGAGCTTTGGGTTCTCAATAAAAGTAATTGTTGTTGATAGTTTTTGACCTCGTTGAATGTATTCTATTGTCGTACTTTCACCGGGTTTAAACTGCTCTAAGGCACTTACCCATTTACTTTTTGAGCCGATAGCTCTTCGGCCTAATTTCACTATTTGGTCACCGCGTTCAATGCCGGCAATATATAATGGTGAACCCACTTTTACTGGTTTTGAAATAATGGCAGCTTCACCGTTAAAGTAAAAAGTAACAGCACCTAAAAAGGCTTGATCTTTATTCGCTTTAACGACTTTTAAGCCTGCACTTTTTAGTAGTGGGGTATAATTTGGTTTTATTTTTCCATAGATATGTTGATCAAAAAACTTTTTAGCAAACGCTTCGTTATCCAATAAGTTGGCTAAGGTAATGCGTAAATCATCTCGTGTGTAAGGAATTTCTGCTTTACCAAAATCGGTCCACATTTTCTTCATAAAATCGTCGAGAGATTTTTCTGGAAATTCTTGTCTAATAGACAAATCGAGAGCTAGAGCCATGGCTCGTCCATAAATGTAATAGCTGAAAAATATATTACTGAAATTAGTTTTATCAATGGAGGTGCCTGCATCAGTAAATGTTGCCAGCATACTTGCACCTTCAGGAGTAAAAAACTGACCGCCAGGAACTTGGTCTGCTTGATTAACAATTGAAGAAATCACTGCTAAATATTCATCAACAGTTGATACTTGTGCACGACGGATCATCAATTTGTCGTAATATGAGGTGAAGCCTTCAGCAAACCATAAATTAGTTGTCATGTTTGCTGCACTAAAGTCGAAGGGCTCTAGAGCTTTAGGCCGAATACGTTCAACATTCCAAGCATGGAAAAACTCATGTGATAAAGTACCTATTTGTGAAAAATTACCTTCATCGAGTGATTTTGTATTGGTCAGAATAGTCGAATTTCTGTGCTCCATACCATCACGACTTACATGTGGCAAATAACAAGCGATAAAGGTGTATTCTCCGTAATCAAAGGCCGGTAATTCTCCATAAACCTTAATTTGTTCTGCTACAACGGCTTTTGCTTGGCGAGTAAACTCAACTAAATCTTTATCGATACCATTATGATGTACCGCTAAATTAATTTTATATTCTTGACCATTTGAATTTACTGTCCAGCTTTTTACTTGATGATCACTGAGCTCTGTCGGGCTATCCATAAAATAGGCTAAATTAGGTGCAGTAAAAGTGTATTTATCAGGTGTTTTATTAAGTTGAGTAGCAACCTGCCATTTTTTATCGAAAGGCACAAAATTGACTTCAATAGGGCGATTTTCATGATTAGTAGCCCACATAAAGGTGGCAGGAATATTCAAATGAGCATGAGTGCGATCTACTTGAGAATAAGTTCCGTCAGCACGATCTCCAAATAAGGTATAACTAATCGTAACTTCACCATCATGATTCGCAACATGCCATTGATAAGGGTTTGGGCGCGTTACAGTTAACGGCTCACCTTTACTATTTACTGCACTAACTTGGTAAACGTTTTTAGCAAATTCATGTAAGGCATAACGCCCAGGTGATGTACGGCTCATTTGTACTTCTAATACAGCAGCTTCAACCTGCGTAAAAGTAGCGCTGATGCGAGCTTCGTGATGTACTGCATTATCGAATGTGGCTTTATATCGGGTGGCATTATCTTTAACAGGTAATGAGTGGCTTGTGCAAGACACTGTTAGTGCTAAAAGAACTGTGAGGGCAATTCTCATTTTTAATCCTAAGCATTTTATATTGTATAATTATCGGCTTAGTGTAGAGAATTATTGATGCTTATTATAGAGGGAGGGTGAAAAAAAGTTAGCGTAAGCAATTCTAATATAGCGAAAAGCTTACGCGCAACTGAATGTTAAATAGCTAACATTTTATTGGTTGCGTTAATTAACTGCTCCCTCGTTTCTGGCTCAATTGAAGCATGGCCTGCAATTGTGCTGAACAACTCAGATATAGGAAGTCGTTGATGTAATAACCAAGCATTATCAAAAGGACAAACGATATCGTAACGGCCATGAACGATAGTCATTGGGATATCTTGAATTTTATCGCAGTTGTTCAGTATTTGATTATCAGATAGAAAACATCCATGGACCATATAATGAGCTTCATGTCTCGATAATGTCCAACATGAATCATCGCCGGTAAGCGCCGCGACAAATTCTTCATTAGGTTTTAGAGTACAACAACGGATCTCCCATTTAGCCCAAGCTTGTGCTACTTTTTCTGCGGCAACTTTATCATCGCCTATCATAATATCGTAAGCAGTTTTTACACTCGTTTGCTTTTCACCATCAGGCAATGCGTCAAGATATTCTTGCCAATAGTCGGCAAATATTCGTGTGCCACCTCCACCTTCAAATGCCCAACGTGTATCTTCTGGTCGGCCTAAAAATATACCTCTCAGTACTAGGCTGGTCACTGACACAGGGTGCGTTTGTGCATAAACCAAAGAAAGTGTTGAACCCCAAGAGCCGCCAAATACATGCCACTTTTGAATATTTAAATGCAGGCGAATTTGTTCTATATCTGCAACTAATAAATTGGTTTCGTTGTTTTCTAAACTACCAAAGGGTAGCGAACGACCACAGCCACGTTGGTCAAATAAAATAATAAGGTATTTTTCTGGGTCGAAAAAACGTCGGTCATTGGCCGAGCATCCTGCACCTGGGCCACCATGAATAAATACAACGGGTTGACCTTTTGGGTTACCACATTGTTCTACATATAATTGATGACCGTCACCGACAGGTAATAAGAAATGATCAAAAGGAGTAATCTCGGGATACAGTTGATTCATAAATACGCTCTTATTTAATAATGAAATTAATAGCTCTTATTAGAATTAAACAGGGAAGCCTAATTGTGTCTTTAGCTTACTTGCTTGGCGACGTGAAATTTCTACTTCTACATTATTTTTAAGCTGCGCCATTAAGCCGTAATTAACTGTTTGTTCAAGCTTTTCAATGGCATCTAAACGTAAAATATCAACACGACTAGCTCGAAAGTAGGTATTAGTATCGAGTCTAGCTTCAATTTTATTTAATGAACTGTGTAAATAAGCTTTACCCTGTGGTGTATAAATAGCGGCATGGTTACCTATACTTTCAAAACGAGAAATATCACCTAAACGAATAATTTTCATGTGATCACCAAACTTCACCATCAGCTTAAAATCGTCATCTAGTGCAGCTTCATCAGTTGCTATTTCACTGGCGGAAAATTTGTTGATGGTTTCAGATAAACGTTCAGGCACTATAGGTTTAACTAAGTAATCGATAGCATTTAACGCGAAAGCATCGACCGCAAACTCATCATAGGCGGTACAGAAAACAATAGGAATTTCACCTTTAAGTTTCTCTGCAAGTGTTAATCCTGTTCCACCCGGCATTTCTATGTCTAGAAATATGACGTCTGGTTGATGAGCCTTTATTTCATCGAAACCTTGATCAATATTCTCGGCTTGCGCGACCACAGTAATGTTTGGGTGTTTTTTTAATAAACGCAGTAACTCTTGGCGAGCCATACGTTCATCGTCAATAATAATGGCATTTAATGGCTTATCCATTTTCGATAGGTTCATAAGGTAAACTCATATTTACATGAAAAGTTTCATGGTCTGTTTTTTGGCTTAACTTACCTTGCTTGCCAAAAATCAGTTCAATCCGTTGGGTTAAATTTTTCAGTCCGACTTTAGTGCCAGACTTCACTAAATCTGATTGGTAGGGGTTAATAATATCAATAACCACTCTATTATTTTCTATTTTGCTATTAAGGGTTAACGTCCCGCCATCTTTTAAATGAGCTATGCCATGTTTGATGGCATTTTCTACGATAGTTAATAAACCCATAGTAGGTATTTTGGCATTTTCACTGTCGGGAGATATGTTCATTTTTATGCGTAAACGATC
>Ga0209395_1001144_pt1 | contig 38007 bp, 23 predicted proteins | sample GOMGulsemesocosm_3_FD_184635 | JGI IMG/M metagenome (GOLD analysis project Ga0209395, IMG submission 184635) | Methane-oxidizing microbial communities from mesocosms in the Gulf of Mexico - GOM9D Gulf of Mexico (SPAdes) (version 2) | ecosystem: Environmental > Aquatic > Marine > Cold seeps...
CGGAATTATTTGCTCATATTCGTTATATGCTTTGGACAACAATTCCTTCTATTTCTATCGCATTGGTCCTATTTCTATTTATTGGTTTTAATCATTCTTCTACTAATACTGGCAGCACAGAGAGTATTGAAACGTTAACTACCATATTAGAATCAACTTATAATATAAGCATAATAAATTTAATCCCTCTTGCCGTATTACTCTTTTTAGCATTTAAAAAGATGCCAGCATTTCCGGCGGTAGCAATTGGTGCAATTATTGGCGGCGTCTGGGCTGCGGTTTTCCAACAAGAATTGATTCTCTCCATGGCTAAGGAAGGGCTAAATGGAATTCAGGCGACTTTAACGGTTGTTTGGACAGCATTTTTTGATGGTGTTGTAGTTAAAACGGGTAATGCCGAAATTGATGAATTGCTGAGTCGTGGCGGTATGTCCAGTATGCTAAATACTATTTGGTTAGTTATGTGTGCGTTAAGTTTTGGTGCAGTACTTGAGCATTTAGGCATGTTAAAACGATTTGTTGATTCTATTTTAAAAGCGGCAAAATCTACAGGAAGTTTGATAACAAGCACGGTGGCGACATGTATAGGAACAAACCTAATCACTGCTGATCAATATATGGCTATTGTAATGCCTGGTAGAATGTATAAAGAGGAATATCAACGCCGCGGATTACATCCGACAGTATTAAGCCGTACACTGGAAGACTCTGGCACCATAACGTCACCACTGATCCCTTGGAATACATGTGGCGCATTTATGTTCGGTGCATTAGCATTAACTTCCTATGATTACATATACTATTGTTTTTTCAACTTGATTAATCCAGTGTTAGCTATTATTTATGGTTATGTGGGATATAAAATAAAATATTTAAATGATAAAAGTTAACCTAATAGCTTAACTTTGAATTTAACGATAATCTAATCTACAAAGCCTGTAACAGCAGGCTTTTATGTTTTTAAAGGTAATACTATGACTGATCATACGCCTCGTTTTTTAGCGGACTACCGCACAGCTGAATTTACAATTAATACAGTAAACCTAACTATTTACCTAGATGACAAGTGTAGCCAAATTATAAGTGAACTGACTATCGAGCGACAGGGTGATAATCAGCAAGCCTTACAGTTAAACGGCGAGCATTTAACGTTAGTATCCTTAGTGATAGATAACCAATCACTAAGCCAGAATCAATATCAACTAAGTGATACATTATTAACTATCCCTGCTAGTAGCTTACCTGATAGTAACCATTTTACGCTTATTGTTACTACTGAAGTTAACCCTCAAGAGAACACGGCATTAGAAGGTTTATTTAAATCAGGTGATGCATTCTGTACTCAATGTGAAGCCGAAGGCTTTCGTCGGATCAGTTATTACCTCGATAGACCAGATGTTATGGCGACATTCACCACTAAGGTTGTTGCAGATAAAAGTTTGTATCCATATTTATTATCCAATGGCAACAAAGTAGCGAGTGGTGATTTAGCTGACAACAAACATTTTGTCACTTGGCATGACCCTTTTCCAAAACCTTGTTACTTGTTTGCTTTGGTTGCCGGTGACTTTGATTTACTGCAAGATAAATTTACTACAGTATCTGGCCGTGAAGTCGCACTTGAAATATTTGTCGATAGAGGCAATGTGACCAAAGCTGAACATGCGATGGTGTCCTTGAAAAAATCAATGACGTGGGATGAAGAAACTTTCGGCCTCGAATATGATTTAGATATTTACATGATAGTCGCAGTCGACTTTTTTAATATGGGTGCGATGGAAAACAAAGGCCTAAATGTCTTTAATTCCAAATATGTATTAGCAGATAGCCAGTGTGCTACAGATAGTGATTATTTTAATATTGAAGCCGTTATTGCCCACGAATACTTTCATAACTGGACAGGAAATCGTGTCACTTGCCGTGATTGGTTCCAACTCAGTCTAAAAGAAGGCTTAACTGTTTTTCGCGATCAACAGTTTAGTGCACAAATGCATTCAAGTGCAGTGACACGTATTCAAAATGTACGTTTATTACGTTCTCAGCAGTTTGCTGAAGATGCAGGCCCTATGGCACATCCAATTCGACCTGAGAAAGTGCTTGAAATGAATAACTTTTACACTTTGACAGTCTATGAAAAAGGCTCTGAAGTGATTCGTATGTTACATACGTTAATCGGTGTCGATAAATTTAGACAAGGTATGGACTTATATTTTTCTCGTTTTGATGGCATGGCTGTCACTTGTGATGACTTTATCAATGCGATGAGTGATGCCAGTGGCAAAGATCTGACTCAATTTAAGCTTTGGTATAGTCAATCTGGCACACCAGTAGTCAAGGCGCAAGAGTCATTTGATCAACAAAATAATACCTATACCTTAACTTTATTACAGCAATCGCCAGTAACTAAGAGCCAGCAAGACCCGCAAGCATTACATATTCCTATTAAGATTGAATTAATTGGTGGGCGTAATGGTAAGGCTAACCAAAGTGAATTACTAGAATTAATCCAAGCAGAGCAAAGTTGGACATTTAAGGACTATAGCAGCAAACCGACTATCGCAATGCTGGCTGATTTTAGTGCACCTGTTAAATTAGTTTTTGACCAAGACGAAGTAAACCTATTAACCATTGTTAAAGATGCTAGTAATAGTTTTAGTCGTTGGGATGCAGGGCAGAAATTATTAATGTCTTATGTCCAGAAATTAACCTTTGATCGTCATTATGCTATTCCTCAGGTGCTAGTTAATACTATAAATGAAATGTTAAATAGTGGCGGCGATCGTGCTTTTATAGCCGAGCAATTATCATTACCTAGTTTCGACGAAGCAGCTAGTTTGATGATAGATATAGACCCTATTGAACTGAGTAACGCGATAACATTACTCGCTACTTTTATTGCACGAGGCGCCCAACAAGAATTACTGACGAGTTATCAAGCTTGTCAGCAAGAGGAGTCACCACAAAATGCAATTGCAAATAGATCCTTAAAAAATATTTGTTTAAGTTATTTAAGTCTATTACCTGAGTATCAGTACTTAGTTACAGAACAATATCAACAAGCTACAAATAATGACGAGGTATTGCAAGAGAACATGACAGATAGTTTAGCGGCCTTAACGTGCAGTGCTAAAAACAACTTAACAGACTTGGTTGAGCAACTAGAACATTTTGAACATAAGTGGCAACAGACTACTTTGGTAATGGATAAATGGTTTGCTTTAAATGCCAGTGTAGTAAGTAATGATATTTTCTCTCAATTAACACGTTTATTATTGCATCCACAATTTAGTTTGAAAAATCCAAACCGAGCGCGTTCTTTAATTGGCGCTTTTGCGATGAATAACCCTAAGTACTTTCATTGTCTGACTGGACGTGGTTATCAATTTTTAGCTGATCAAATAGCAAAATTAAATGAAATTAATCCACAAGTTGCTTCAAGGTTAATCACGCCATTAATTCAATATAAAAGTTTTACTTCAACGCATCAGGCGTTAATGAAAGCTGAGTTAGTTAAATTACAGGCATTACCTCAATTATCTAACGATTTGAAAGAAAAGCTTGATGCGGCACTAACTGAATAAGACAACAGAATATAGGTAGCACAATTTTAGTAGCGTGTTTATTTCATGTAAGCACGCTGCTTTTATTTAAAACATGAAATATTACTTCACTATCAACATAACGGCCCAAGAATTTCTTCCTTATTATCAAGGTTCGATTCAAAATGTTGTCGTAACAACCACCCAAGGCATTAAAGTTCAATTTCCTGCTATGCACCTACGAAAGTACCTTACCGCCAATGGTATTCAAGGGTATTTTTGCATGCAAACACAGCAAAATAAGTTTTTATCACTCTCTAGGGTTAAATAAATTAGTTTGATTTTCGCTAAATAGAGTAATCACTTGAAACAGTGGTCTGACCATTTTCTGTGTGTATAAAGGTTACTAACTTAAACAAATGATCGTTATTTCATGAACTTATAAAACAAACAAGCTTTTGTAATTTTTTGTTTTTAAACGCTAGTTTTAAACAAGCTATTTAAACGCACAGGGACTTGAATGCAAGTCGTTAAAATATAGCGCTTTAACTCAACTATTTACGCTTGCTACCTAAGTCAAATGATGTAATTATTGTTGCCGTTAGATAAATAATATAACAAGAACTAACTTTTGATTACATTAATGTGGATGAACTTTTGGTGATATTTTATCTTTAGTATCATGTTCTGAATAGGGGAGAGAATAGATGAAAAACAAGCCTCAACATGGCTTTGCCAAGAAACCTTTAGCTGTCGGTATTGCCGCAGCGCTTTCAATTTCGTTATTAACCTCTGTGGTTAATACTGCTCAAGCAGCTAGATGGGAGCTAGGTGATGTAGAGATCAGTTTCGATTCTACCTTTAGCGTTGGCTCAAGCTGGCGTACAGAAAATAGAAACTGGAATGACAATGTTGGTAAATCTAACAATGCCAATAATGGCCTTGATTTTAGTAATTATTCAATATTTTCTCCTACGCCACCTAAAGAAGATATATGGGCGCAAGGTGCAGGTGGTTATTCTACTAATGGTGATGCAGGCAACCTGAACTATAACGCAGGTGAAAGTTTCTCTAAAATATTTAAGGGTGTACATGAATTAGACGTACACTACGAAAATGTAGGTGTATTCGTTCGTGGCATGTATTTTTATGACTATGCAATGATGGACGATGACAGAGCCTCATCAAACACTCTCACCGGCAATGTCTTCGACCCGTGTCGAGATAGTGAAGCAAAAGAACAAGTTTGTCAGGATGTTCGCTTACTCGATGCGTATGTTTATGGTGATTTTGAACTAGGCGAAATGCCTTTTTCAGTTCGCCTTGGTGACCAAGTTATTAGCTGGGGTGAAAGTACATTAATTTCGCACGGTATTAGTGAAATAAATCCAGTAGATGTTGCTCGTTTACGTGCTCCTGGCGCTGAAGTAAAAGAAGCCTTTATTCCATTTGGTGCCTTATGGGGCTCTTTAGGTGTTACTGAGAACTTCAACATTGAAGCTTTTTATCAATACAGTTGGGAAAAAACAATTTTACCACCACCGGGAAGCTACTTCTCAAATAATGATTTTGCTGGTGACGGTGGACAATATAATAACGTCCAGCTAGGTTTTGGCGGTAATCCAGATATGAATCTAGATTACTTAATGGCCGGTTTAAATGAGATAGGTGCAGCCGTTCGTACTGGACAAATATCACCAGAGCAGGCGGGATCAATGTACTCGGCCTATGCCGCAAATCTTACCTTAAGAGCGCCTGGCTCTAAAGCGGAAAATGAACCTGATGATGGCGGCCAATACGGCTTACGCTTATCTTGGTTTTTACCCGAACTAAATGATACAGAGATTAGTTTGTATCATGTAAATTACCATAGTCGTCGTCCTATCTTTTCGGGTGTGACAGCGAACTTTGGTACAGAATCTATCGCTGGTGATGTCGGTTACCTCGTTGGAAATGAAATTACTGAAGATAACTATACTGACTTACAAAGTTTTTCTCGTGTAGAGTTAGATTATGTAGAAGACATCAAGATGTATGCGATGAGCTTTAACACTACCATAGGTACAACAGCCTTTGCTGGTGAAATTAGTTATCGTCAAGATGAGCCATTACAAATTGATGATGTTGAATTGCTATTTGCCGCCGTACCCCAACAGATTTATAACTCAGGTAGCCCTGCAGGTTCTGCTTTAGATGGTATCTCTCAAATGGTTGATGTCGACGGTAATCCTTTTGGCTCAGGTGTAAATGCCAACGGTTATATTCTTTCTGATACTGTTCAAGCACAAATGACACTAACGCACTTATTTGGACCTACATTAGGTGCAAGTCAATTTGTTGGTTTGGTTGAAGTTGGTGGTATCAATATTAATGATATGCCAGACCAAGATACATTACGCTTAAATGGACCAGGTACGGCACGTAGTGCAGGTATTACAAGCGCTCCTGGTTTAAATGAAGCCATACAAGGTGGCGTAGAGTCTAACCCATTCCCAACAGAGTTCGCTTGGGGTTATCGCGCAGTCGTTAAACTTGACTACACCAACGTTATTGGGGGAATTAATATATCGCCACGCCTTGTCTTTTCACATGATGTTAGCGGAATTACCCCAGACCCATTGTTTATGTTCATTGAAGACAGAAAGTCAACGTCACTGGGCGTCAAGTTTGATTATCAAAGTCGCTGGTCTGCAGATTTGAACTATAACAGTTTCTTCGGCGGTGTTGGCACCACAAATAAGATGGAAGATCGTGATTATGTATCTTTCAGCGTAAGTTATTCAATCTAATTTAAGGCATAAATCATGAGTATTAACATGAATAAAGTCACATTATTATCTTTGACCGTCTCCATGGTCTTATCAACAGGTGCTTTAGCTAAGATACCTGCGGAACAAGCGGCTAAATTGTCGACAGAACTAACCCCATTAGGTGCAGTACGTGCAGGTAATAAAGATGGTTCAATCCCTGAATGGACCGGCGGTATTACTAAGCCACCTGCAGGATACACTGTTGGCGATCATCACCTTGATCCGTACCCTAACGACAAAATTAAATTTACTATTACTGCGAGTAACATTGCAGATCACAAGGCGTTATTAACACCGGGTCAAATTAAATTATTTGAAACATACCCTGATACCTATAAGATGAATGTGTATCAAACACATCGTAGTGCATCATATCCAGAGCATGTTTATCAGGCAGTTCGAGATAACGCAACACGTTCAGAATTAATTAAAGACGGTAATGGTATTATCCAAGCTGCTGTCGGTATTCCTTTTCCTGTGCCGGCAAATGGCCTAGAGGCAATTTGGAACCATACGTTAAGATATCGTGGTGAAGCTCTTGTTCGTCATGCAGGCCAAGCGGCACCAACCGCTTCGGGTAGCTTTACTTACGTTGGTTTAGCTGAGTCATTATTATTACCATACAGTATTAAAGGTGCCTCACCAGAAGCACTTGAACAAAGTAATATTTTGTTTAAATTTAAGCAGAAATTGACTGAGCCGGCTCGTTTAGCAGGTACTGCGCTGTTAGTGCATGAAACGATGGATCAAATTAAAACACCGAGAAGGGCATGGACTTATAATACAGGTCAGCGTCGCGTTCGAGCGGCACCTAATGTTGCTTATGACGCACCAGGTACAGCATCAGATGGTCTAAGAACCACAGATGATTTTGATATGTATAATGGCGCGCCAAACCGTTATAACTGGACGTTAAAGGGTAAACAAGAGTTATTGATCCCTTACAATGATTATCGTCTTCATAGTGATAAAGTGACTTATGATGATATTTTACAGGCAGGCCATATTAACCCTGATCTAGTGCGCTATGAAAAACATCGTGTTTGGGTTGTTGAAGCAAACCTTAAAGATAATACCCGTCACATTTACAAGAAACGTGTCTTTTACATTGATGAAGATAGCTGGCAAGTAGCGGTTACTGATATTTATGATAACCGTGATGAGCTTTACCGCGTAGGTCAAGCCCATTCAATCAATTATTATGAAGTTCCAACACTTTGGTCAACTCTTGATGTAATGCATGATATTCAGTCTCGTCGTTATATAGCGATTGGCTTAGATAATGAGTCGAAAATGTATGATTTCTCGAAGAAACTTAATGAGCGAGATTTTACTCCCGCAGCATTAAGACGTGAAGGTCGTAGATAATCAGTAATATAAAAACGGCTGACAATTGTTAGCCGTTTTTTTTAGCGTTCAATTTAGTGAATACTTATTTCAGTTTCATTTGTTTTTTATTAGAGAATCAAAAGAGTAGTGTTATGCGTTTATTAGTTGCTTTTGCAGTTATTTATTTTTTTTCCCTTTCTACTGTTTGTGCACAAAGCAAATCATCGACAAACACGATTACAAAACCGGCGACACATTCGGCATTAGCCAGTAAATCACTCTTGTTAGATATCTCCCACCGTGGCCAAGAAAGCCTTGTCGCAGTTGGACAGCAAGGGCATATTTTGTTGTCTAATGATGGTAAAGAGTGGCAGCAAGCCAATGTTCCCGTGCAAACAACACTCACGAGTGTCTATTTCTTAAATGAAAAGTTAGGCTGGGCTGTAGGCCATGATGCAACAATTTTACACAGTAAAGACGGTGGTCAAAATTGGGAAATACAACAGTTTTTACCTTCATTAGAAAAACCACTTTTAGATATTTATTTTAAAAATTCTCAGCAAGGTCTTGCTGTAGGTGCTTACGGACAAGTTTTTCGGAGTAATGACGGTGGAACTACTTGGAAAAATGAGTTTCATCAAGAATTTCTATTAGCCGACGATATTGAATATCTGAATGATTTAAAATCAGAGGATGAAGAAGCTTATCTTGATGAGATCTCATTTATCCTGCCACATTTTAATGGAATAGTCCGAGATGGCGGTACCTTGTTTCTTTTAGGTGAAACAGGTTTATTAGCTAAAAGTAAAGATTTTGGTGCCACTTGGCAGCAGTTTGATGGTTTTTATCAAGGCTCATTTTTCGCGTTAGCAAAAACGGCTAGTGATCTTGTATTAGTTGCAGGTCTTCGTGGACATGTTTTTCGAGGCATGGAAAATGGTCAACAATGGGATGAAATCTCCACAGATACCACAGCATTATTAAATGATATTGTTATGACAAATGATAATGGTATTTTTATCCTAGGCAACAACGGTGTATTACTTGTTAGTAATGACGATGGTGAAAGTTTTATTAAAAAAACGCAAGCTGATGGAAAAACGTTGATCGCAGGTGTGTGGTTTAAAGGAAAATTAATAGCAGTTTCTGATGTTGGTATTAAGGTTTTAGATTTACCTTAATAGCGACATCAGTCAATTACGTAAAACATAATAAAGTTCGGAATATATTAATATGAAAATTTCTCTGGCTAGTCGTATCGAAGTAGGCCTTTTTCGCCATAAACTGCTTGTGTTAATGTTGTTCGTTATCACCAGTGCTTTTTTCCTGTTTCAAGCAACACAAATTAGACTCGACGCCTCATTTACTAAAAATATACCGCTAAACCATAGCTATATGAAAACCTATTTAAAACATAGGACAAACTTCGGTGGTGCTAACAACATTCTTATCTCTGTCTGTGATAACACGGGCGATATCTTCAACCCCGATTTCTTCAACGCACTAAAAGGTGTGCATGATAAATTATTCTTTATTCCAGGTGTTAATCGCATCCAAGTAAAATCTCTCTTTTCACCGAGTACACGCTTTGTTGAGGTTGTTGAAGATGGATTTGCTGGTGGTCCGGTTATTCCTGCAGACTTTCAACCGTCAAAACAAGGGCTTAGCATTGTAAAAGCTAATATAGAAAAAGCAGGGATTGTGGGTAGTATTGTCGCTGACGATTACAGTTGTGCCATGGTTAAAGCTTCCTTATTAGAGTTTAACCCTGATACCGGTGAAAAATTAGATACGCTTGAGATTGCTGATAAATTAGAACAAGAAATTCGTCACGAATTTGAAAAAGATAATATCAGTGTTCATATTATTGGTTTTGCTAAAATGGTTGGTGACGTAGCTGAGGGTGCGAAGGGGGTTGTATTGTTTTTTGCACTTGCTATCGCTATTACAGCTGTGATGGTCTACATCTTCAGTCATTCCATCCGTTTAACTATTTTACCAATCCTTTGTTCATTAGTGGCAGTGGTTTGGCAGATGGGTATGTTATCAAGTCTTGGTTTTGGTCTTGACCCTATGTCTATATTGATCCCTTTCTTAGTGTTTGCCATTGGTGTTAGTCATGGAGTACAAATGATTAACTCTGTCGTTAAAAAAGTGGCGGCTGGATTAACACCCGCTTCAGCAGCTCAAGCAAGTTTTAACGCCTTATTGATACCAGGTGGCGTAGCATTAATTTCTGATACTGTGGGTTTTTTAACGCTACTGTCTATTGATATAGGTATTATTAAAGAGTTAGCCATTACTGCATCAATCGGTGTTGCGATGATCATTCTAACTAACCTTATTTTATTGCCGATACTACTGTCGTTTACTAAGATAAAAGTAAGTGCAAAAGTAGGGCAGTTAAGTGAAGAAAGCGCTGTTTGGTCTTTTATGGCAAGTTTCGCCAGTAAAGGACCCGCGAGAGTTATCTTGTTTTTTACTGCCATTCTATTTGTTGTTGGTTTTTATAAAGGACAAGATCTAAAAATTGGTGAATTACATGCAGGTGCGCCAGCCTTACATGAATCTTCGCGTTATAACCAAGATACTTTTTTAATTACCGACAGGTATGCAATCAGTGTTGATTATATGTCGGTAATTATTGAGACAACCCCGAACGCTTGTACCTACTTCGATACAATGTCAACCATAGATCGCTTTCAATGGCAGATGGAAAATGTAGAGGGTGTTCAATCAGCGGTTAGCTTAGCTTCTATATCTAAGCTTGTTAATGCTGGATACAACGAAGGTAACCCAAAGTGGCGTATTATTCCACGGAACCAACAAACACTGGTACAGTCAATTGCCCGTGTACCTTCTTCAAGTGGTCTATTAAACAATGATTGTAGTGTTATGCCGGTGATTTTATTCTTAAAAGACCATAAAGCTAATACCATTAACACAGTGATTGATGCGGTTAAAGCTGCTGCTGAAGAATTAGGAACTGAGCAAGTACAATTTAAATTAGCATCAGGCCCTGTTGGAGTGATGGCTGCAACGAATGAAGCGGTAGCAGAAGCGCAATTACCTATGATGTTTTATGTTTATGGCGCTGTAATTGGCCTATGTTTACTTAGCTTTAGAAGTATCAGAGCGACAATGGTCGTGGTTGTACCTCTATATGTAGTTTCTACTTTGGCTCAATGGCTAATGACTGCCCTAGATATTGGTTTAACGGTATCAACGTTACCTGTTATTGCCTTGGGTGTTGGTATTGGTGTCGATTATGGTATCTATATACTTTCGACTATGAGTACAAAGCTTAAAGAGGGTATGAATGTCCATGATGCATACCTTGCGGCTTTAAAAGAGCGAGGTAGTGCGGTACTTATCACAGGACTGACTTTAGCTATTGGTGTTTCTACTTGGTTTTTCTCTGACCTGAAGTTCCAAGTAGATATGGGGATTTTACTTACCTTCATGTTTTTGGTTAATATGCTGGCAGCTATTATTATCTTACCTGCACTATCTGCATTCCTATGGTCAGATAAAGCGAAGAATAAAAAATAAGCTTAGTGAATTTGTAACCGAGTTAATCATAGTGTTACGTAACTAGATTGTTAAATATCGGCACTAATATTTAACAATCTTACACTAAATAAATATAAGTACTTAATTATCGCGCTAATCGCATAATTAAGTGCTTTTTTTTTTGCTAATTTAAAATAAAAAGTACTTGAAAATACTGCATAAATAAACAATAAAAAAGCCGTTTAACCAGTATCTATTTATCATAACTGCATAAACATGGTTAACTGTAAATTAAACGGTTCAATTACTGATCCACCTCTTGTAAATTAACTAACTAAAATACAAAAAAACACTCGCAAAAGCCTAAATTTATTCATAAAATTCACTTCATGGTCTATTCTGTTAGACAATATATAAAAAATAAAAGCATAAAGCGCATTCTGAGGAGCTCTATTGTCCAAAGCATAATCTTTATCAAAACAAAAAAATCAATTATTTCAAGCTTTCTTTTTACAAGGAAAAGGAAACATCCATGGCGTTAGTAAACGGTTCACCCTCGGTTATACTTAGCAATGTTGCAAAACTTATTCAGCAAAAAGTAGATGATAAAACGGCTCCTTTAGTAGAGCAATTTGCCCACTTACTTTATGGAAATATGTCGTCTTTAGATCTCGATCATCGAAATGAGAGCGATATGTATGGTGCTGCATTAAGTTTGTGGAGCTCACTCAATGAACATAAAGATGATGCTCCAGTTATCCATGTTTTCAATCCTTCGGTAAGTAAAAATGGCTGGAAGTCTAGTCATACCATTATTGAAGTTATCATTAAAGACATGCCTTTCTTAGTTGATTCAATTCGTATCGCTTTAAACCGTTTAGGTTTGTCGCCACATTTGATGTTAAATGCTCCACTTAAAATTGTTCGTGATAAAAAGTACGAAGTGACAGCGTTAGCACCCATTGTAGATAGTAAAATAAAGGCGAGTTCAGAAGAAACCGTTTTTTTAATTGAAATAGACCGTCAATCAAACCAAGATGACTTAGGTAACATCAAAAATACCTTACTTTCTGTGGTTGAAGATATTCACTTAACGGTAAGTGATTGGCAGCCAATGCTTGCGTGCTTAAATAAAGTCATTGTTGATGTTAAAAAAGCTAAGTATCCAGGTACTAAAGAACATAAAGAAGATACATTAAGTTTTTTAAACTGGATTTCTCAGAACAACTTCACTTTAATGGGTTATCGTTCTTACGATGTTAAAGCCGTTAAGGGAGATATATCTTTAGAAGCGGATGTAGAATCAAGCCTAGGTTTGATGAAAAACTCTCAAGGATCGCAATCACGCTTAGTATCAAGCTTAAGTGAAACAGGACGTGAAGTCGCACTGGGTCAAAATCATCTTATCCTGACTAAAACCAATTCCAACTCTCGTGTTCACCGCCCAGCGCAATTAGATTATATCGGCGTAAAACGTTTTGATGATAAAGGTAACGTCATTGGCGAAGAGCGCTTTATTGGTTTGTTTGGCTCTGCTTATTATACAAATAGCGCATTAGATTTACCGCTTATTAATTCAAAAGTAATGGCTGTATGTGATGCTTCGCCTTTTGCTAAAGGAACGCATAACTATAAAACGTTAATCAATATTTTAGAAACGTACCCGAGAGATGAAATCTTGCAGTCATCTATTGACGAATTACTGCACAATGTCACGGGTATTCTCCAGATGCAAGAACGCGATTACACCGGTCTCTTTGTACGTCGTGATGCTTTTGACCGTTTCTATTCTTGTATGGTATATGTGCCTAGAGAGCGTTATAACACTAAGTTACGTGTTGAAACGCAAAAACTATTGCAAGAAGTGTTTGATAGTACTGAAGAAGTTGAATTCACAACTTTCTTCTCAGAATCGGTTCACGCAAGAACCCATTACATTGTTCGAGTGAACTCAACTAAAGCAGATATTGATGTGAAAGAAATTGAAAAGAATTTAAATGAAGCGGCCCGTAATTGGGACGATAAATTAGTCAGTGCTTTAGGTGCAAATCGTGGCGAAGCAGCAGCAAAAGCTTTGAGCCGTAAGTACACTAAATTTCCACAAGCTTATAAAGATGAAGTCTTACCGGGCTCCGCTATAGTAGACATTGAGAAACTTGAAAATATCAGTCCAGACAATGATTTGGAAATGCTTTTCTACCAGCCGCTAGAAGAAAAATCAGATAGCCGTTTTGTAAAACTGAAATTATTCCACAAAGGAGAGCCGATTCACCTAAGTGATGTGCTACCTATGTTAGAGAACTTTGGTTTACGTGTGATCGGTGAAAGCCCATATGCTATCAAAACAACTGAAGATGAAACAAGTTGGATCCTAGACTTTTCAATGTACCTTACCGGTGAAGGTGATTTTGACGTTTACAAAGTAAGAACCCTTTTCCAAGATGCTTTTGCAAAAGTATGGCATGGCGACCTAGAAGATGATGGTTTTAACCGTCTTATTTTAGGCGCGGGTATTGAAGGTCGTGCCGTTTCAATTTTACGTGCATTTGCTAAATATGAGCGTCAAATTGGTGGTCGATTTAGTCAGAGTTACATCGAAAATACATTCTCTCGTTATCCTGAAATTGCTGAGTTACTTATCAGTTTGTTTAGACTTCGCTTTGACCCGAAAAGTAAATCTACACCGACAGCAAAAGAGAAAGCAACAACCAAGTTACTCGCTGAAATAGAGAGTTCACTCGATAATGTCGCTAACCTAGACGATGACCGTATCATTCGCCGTTTTGTCGAAATGATTAACGCCACTATTCGTACTAACTATTTCCAAGCGGATCCTGTTAAAGGTGATAAACCTTATATTTCATTCAAAATTCTACCTGAATTAATCAGTGAAATGCCTCAGCCAATACCAAAATTTGAAATATTCGTTTATTCACCACAAATTGAAGGTGTACATTTACGTGGCGGAAAAGTCGCTCGTGGTGGTTTACGTTGGTCAGACAGAAGTGAAGATTTCCGTACTGAAGTACTAGGATTAGTGAAAGCACAACAAGTCAAAAACAGCGTCATTGTTCCTGTTGGTGCTAAAGGCGGTTTTGTTTGTAAACAATTACCTAGTGGCTCACGCCAAGAAATTTTTGAAGCAGGTAAAGAGTGTTACCGAACCTTTATTCGCGCTTTACTTGATATCACCGACAATATTGTCGCTGGTGAAGTGGTGCCTCCAAAAGACGTTGTACGTTTAGATGAGGATGATGCTTATTTAGTTGTTGCTGCCGATAAAGGGACGGCAACTTTTTCTGATGTAGCAAATGCTATCTCAGATGAGTATAACTTCTGGCTAGGTGATGCCTTTGCCTCTGGCGGTAGTGTTGGTTATGATCATAAAGCCATGGGAATTACAGCTAAGGGTGCATGGGAATCAGTTAAACGTCATTTCAGAGAAATGGATATTGATTGCCAAACAACTGATTTTACCTGTATTGCTATCGGTGATATGGCTGGTGATGTATTTGGTAATGGTATGCTGTTATCTAAGCATATCCAATTACAAGCTGCATTTAACCATATGCATATTTTCATTGACCCAAGCCCTGAAGCAGCAAGCTCTTATGTAGAGCGTGAACGTTTATTTAATCTACCAGGCTGTACATGGGAAGATTATAACAAAGAATTGATATCTAAAGGTGGTGGCATTTTCAGTCGCCATGTGAAATCAATCAAGCTTACCCCTGAAATCAAAAAAATGATTGGTACCCAAAAACAGAGCATGGCACCGACTGATTTGATGCAGGCGCTTGTATCGATGAAAGTTGATTTACTTTGGAATGGTGGTATCGGTACTTATGTTAAAGGCTCGAAAGAAACACACCTAGAAGTTGGCGATAGAGCCAATGACACCTTACGTATCAACGGTGCTGACTTACAAGCCAAAGTTGTTGGTGAAGGTGGTAACTTAGGCTTAACACAATTAGGCCGTATCGAATATGCTGCCAACGGTGGCCGTATCAACACTGATGCTGTTGATAACGCAGGTGGTGTTGACTGTTCTGATAATGAAGTAAACATTAAGATATTGTTAAATACCCTGGTACAAAATGGTGACTTAACTATTAAACAACGTAATAAACTACTTTATGATATGACCGATGAAGTTGGTGATATTGTTATTGAAGATTGTTATCGCCAGACACACTCATTGTCAATTACAGCAATGCGTGGCGTGAATCAGTTAAAAGAGCAAGTGCGCTTTATCCATGAGCTTGAAAGAGCAGGCAAGTTAAACCGTGGTTTAGAATTTATTCCTGATGATGAAGAAATTGCTGATAGACTATCTCAGGGTAGAGGTTTAACACGTCCAGAGCTTTCGGTACTTCTTGCGTACAGCAAAATGGTTTTAAAAGATGATTTAGTTCATGTTGAAATCACTGATAATGCTTACCATAACAATTTGCTTATTGAAGCGTTCCCTATACAGTTACGTGAAAAATACCAAAACGAAATGCAGCAACATCCGTTACGTGCAGAAATTATAGCAACTAAACTTGCGAATAAAATCGGTAATGACATGGGCTTTAACTTTGTTAACCGTATGCAAGAAGAAACGGGTGCAAGTGTTGCTGAAATTGCTAATTGTTACACCATTGCTAGCGCAGTATTTGAGCTTGGTGAGTTCTGGAATCAAATAGAAGTATTAGATAATCAGATCACAACGGCTATTCAAACCGAAATGTTGTTCCAATATCGTAGAACCGTTCGTCGTGTTACTCGCTGGTTCTTACGTCATCGTAATAAATCGCTTTCAATTGCAGAGTCGATTGCCTTGTATCAACCAACGTTTGCTATCTTGTCTGAGCAGTTAGCTAGTTTCATGATCAGTGATGAGATTGAAACATTAGAGCGAGTTGCTTCTGATTTAGTTGAATCGGGTGTACCTTCTGTTATTGCGACCAGACTTTCTCAACTTAGTACTTTATTCTCGACCATGGATATTGCTGAAATAACCCATGAAAATAATTGTACTGTTGAACAAGCGGCAAGTTTGTATTTCAAACTTGGTGCTCGCTTAGAGTTACATTGGTTCCTAGACCAAATTACTCGTCAGCCGGTTGCTAACCATTGGCAAGCACTTGCTCGTGCTTCATTTAGAGAAGAGTTAGATTGGCAGCAACGCTCGTTAACTTCTGTGGTATTACGTTGTCAATGTGATGCACAGTTTGCGAACTTAGAACTGTTACTAACTGAATGGATTGATACTAATGAGCAACCACTGGAACGTTGGAAGCACATCTTAGCTGACTTTAAGGTTGGCCAATCGCACGATTTTGCAAAATTCTCGGTAGCGTTACGTGAATTAATGTTGTTGAGTCTAAATTGCCAACCCGTTTCGGCAAAATAATCATCAAAACATCGATGAAGTAAGTTTATTTTGGTCAAACCGAGTTAGTATATTGTAATACTAGCTTTAACTGATAAAATCCTCGCCATGCGGGGATTTTTTATTTCTATTATTTATAAGCCGAGGCATTATGTTTTATCCAGCCATTCGTAAAGTACTTTTTCAGTTTGACGCTGAAACCATCCATGAGTTGACTATTAAGGGCTTAAAAAGCACAGGAAAGTCTCCACTTAATGTTTTTTATAAGCAAGAGGTACAAGACAAACCCGTAACCGTTATGGGCATTAAGTTCCCGAATTCAGTCGGTCTGGCGGCTGGTCTTGATAAAAATGGTGAGTGTATCAATGCGTTTGCAGCGATGGGCTTTGGTTTTGTTGAAATAGGTACAGTGACACCACGGCCACAACCAGGTAATGATAAACCTCGTATCTTCAGATTACCAAAAGCCAATGCGGTAATTAATCGCATGGGCTTTAATAATAAAGGTGTTGATTACTTAGTATCACAAGTGCAAGCGGCTAACTTTAAAGGTGTTCTTGGCATCAATATAGGTAAGAATAAGGATACGCCAGAAGAAAATGCAAAAGATGATTACATTCACTGTATGCGCAAAGTGTATGACTTTGCTACTTATATCACAGTGAATATTTCGTCACCCAATACTCCCGGCTTGCGTTCATTGCAATACGGCGAAGCATTAGATGAACTGTTAGTTGCATTAAAGTCGGAACAAAAAGTACTGAGTGAGAAGTACGGTAAGTATGTGCCTGTTGCCGTGAAAATTGCGCCAGACTTAACTGCCGATGAAGTAAAATCTATTGCCAAATCATTAATTGATAATGAAATTGACGGCGTTATTGCAACCAACACTACGCTATCTCGTGAAGGTGTTGAAGGTCTTGAGTTTGGCGATGAACAAGGTGGCTTGAGTGGTCAACCGGTTAAAGAAAAAAGTACCTTGGTAATCAAATTATTAAGCGAAGCGCTTGATAATAAATTACCTATTATTGGTGTCGGTGGTATCGCATCAAGTGCTGATGCCAATGAAAAATTACAAGCAGGCGCTAGTTTAGTACAAGTCTACACAGGTTTTATTTATCAAGGTCCACCGCTTGTTAAAGAGATAGTTAACGGTTTATAAAGTTTATAAATCCACTCATCAATTTGTTACAACTTGTTGCTTTTTGTGGGGTGGTTTTACGCTACACTAAGCAAGTAAAAATCATCAAATAATAATTATTAAGAGAGAGACTCGATGAGTGTTCTGAAAAAAAGTATTTTAGCTATTACCGTATCTACTTGTTTAGTTGTTGCAACAGCGAGTATGGCTCAACCAGCAAGCTCTGAAAAACATGCTGTTTATGCCACTGAATTACGCCAATCTATATTCAAGTTACTTGGCAGTAACATGGGTGCTTTGGGTGCAATGGCAAAAGGAAAAATCCCTGTAGATGCAGCAGTAGTTGAAAAAAATGCTACACGTATCAATCAATTATCATTAATGATTGCAGATTATTCTCGTACAGATACATCTAAGTTTGATGTTAAAACAGAAGCTTTAGCGAAAATTTGGCAAGATCCTGAGCACTACAGCAAAGATATCGATAAATTAACCATGGCATCTGGCGAGCTTATAGTCGCAGCAAAATCTAAAGATGAAGGCGCGATTAAAAAGGCAATTGGTGGCGTAGGTAAAACGTGTGGTGGTTGTCATGATCACTTTAAAGCCGAATAAATAAATGAGTCCGATTGGTATAATGACTAATCATACCGATTTTATTAAGACTTATAAAAAAGCCTTTACTGGATTATATCTGGTAAAGGCTTTTTAGTTTATATTCGTGCCATTGAGATAAACTAATTGGACTTATACCAATTTCATTAAATTATTGCCCACTTGTGCGGGTTAAAACAATCCATGGCTACGTTGCTCTCAATCCCAATAGCCAGCTATTGCTCAATCGAGCGCCTTACCATGATTAATTTTTCCTAAGCACAACAAGATCACAAACTTAATGAAAATGGTATTAGAGGTGTTGTTCACTCAATACATTAGTAATAAAGCTCTTCAATGACTGGCGCATTGATGACAACCAACCAATAAACGAAACCGACACAGCAAGCAGCAAGTACACAGGCTAGAATGATTTTTGAGTGTGGTATTGCATCAATTGCTTTAACTTGCTCTGAAGATTTTTTTCCCGTTATCATTGGTAGCACTAAATTTTGTTTTTTTACGCGCCAATAATAAGCCACCGCAGCAAGGTGTAAGGCAATTGCCGCTATCATAAAGTCAAAAGTTTTGTGGTGTAAGAAGCGCATTATTTTTTCCAACTCGTTACTTATACTGCCGTAATAAGGTCCTGAAGAAAAAACATCATCATTAATAAATAAGCCACTGATTGCTTGTAAGGAGATAAGTAATATCATCGCAACAACCATTATGGCACCCAACGGATTATGACCTGGTGTTGACTTCTGGACCTCTGAATTTCGCAAATAACACAATAATTTTTGAGGCGATGGAACAAATTGCGAGAATCGAGCATGCTTAGGACCAATAATACCCCACAGTATTCTAAATACGAGTAAACCTATAGCCGCAAAGCCTAATTTCATGTGTATTTCAATCAGATCAGCGCCTTGCTCAGCGGTATACCAGCTGGCTAGAACAATAAGAGCAAAGCTCCAATGAAAAATGCGTAAGGGTAAATCCCAAATAAGATGTTTTTCTGTCACGCGATAACCTTTAATATCTTCAGTAGAATATAAATAATAAGGCTATTTTACCCTAAATTTCGCTATGAAGTTAAGTGATGAAGTGTACGGGCTTAACTTTTGGTAATATCGAACTATTTAGCCTACAGTAATATGATGTAACTTATCATATTTTATTGTTGTTATATGCTTAAACTTCCTCTTGAAGGCGTTTGTAAATCATTGGATTATAAACAAGCAATGATCGCATTGATGTCATTGTACTTACTACCATGCATGGGGCAAGAGTCTGTTTTTGATTTAACATTAGAGCAATTATCACGGGTAAGCGTTTCAGTCTCGTCCAAGGTAGATTTACCTTTAAACCTTTCACCTGCAACCGTAAGTACCTATAACCAAAAACAATTATTCCAGCAAGGCATACATCAGTTGGCAGACTTAGCAGATATAAGTCCTAGTTATAGTAGTTACAGTATCTATGGAGAGCGGGTATTTGAAACGCGTGGTCAAAAAGCAGGGAGTTTTGAAAATAATAAACACCTAGTTTTACTTGATGGTATTCGTATTAATCATGCCAGGGCAAATAAAGCGCCAATAGAGAACGAATTACCCTTGTGGATGCTTGCTAAGTTAGAGTTATTACGTGGTCCTGCATCTGCGCTTTACGGGCAAAGTGCATTTTTAGGTGTAACCAGTTTAGACTCCGCATTTAATCAAGAAAATGATTTTTCAGCGCAAGCGAATTATCAAAACCTTGGTGAAGGAATAAGAGCTAACTTGAAAGGAAATTTACATTCTAAAATGGGGCATAGTTATCTTGCTTACTCGCATTATCAAAAAGAGAGTACTGATGCCTTAGTTGGTCCAGTATTTTCACCTTTTCAAAAGTACTATGATGACCAAAAATCTGAGTTTATTTATGCTAGACAACACGCTGAAATAGATCATGTTGGTCACTTTACTTTAGGGTATATTGAATTAAATAGACAAAGTGGCTTAGGAGAGCATTGGACGGGAGATTTTTCAGATGAAGAAAACCAAATTAACTGGGCTACTAAAATAAGCTATATCTCTTGGCAGGAAAAGTTTAGCGAAGAGATTAGCGCGAGTATAAAGGTTGTTAACAATGACTCGGCAGAAGAAGGACTCTCTAGCAATGAGAATCGCGACCAAATTAGCCAAGGCGATACAATTACTTATAGCCGTTACCGGGTTAAGGTAAATGCCAAACTAGTAGAAGCCGAGATAAACTGGCAAATTGCGCAGCAACAATCTGTCATTTTTGGCGCTTCAATCGAAGAAAGACAAGAGCAGGGTGACTACTTTGCAACAGGTTTCACCAAAAATAATTTATACCAACCACCAAATAACTTAACGGATGTAGACTTTTTCCCTCGTGAAGACTCCGCCATCAAAACTAATCAGGGTGCATACTTTCAATATTATGATTTGTTGAGTAACTTGGGTGATATTCACTTAACTGCTGGTGTTCGCTTTGATAAAGGTGAGTACCTAGCGGATAGTTTCTCTCAGTGGTCACCCCGAATTGCTTTGGTCAAAGTACTGAATCCCCAGTGGACAATGAAGGTGTCTTATAGTTCAGCTTTCCGCGCGCCCAGTTTAAAAGAGTACATGCTAAATACAGAGGCAACAGATTTAATCAATCAAGAGGCCATAAACCCCGAAGAAGTGCTAGCACGTCTTCCTAACCAACTACTTGCAGAGACAATTGATTCTTCTGAGATATCTATTTCTTATCAGAAGAATAATTTATTGATAAAAGTTAATAATTTTTATAATCATACTGAAAATTTACTTAATGGTCAGCCGGTGTTTTTTGTGAATAAAGATGGCAATATAAGTAGCCAAAATAGCTTTATTAATTCACTACAAGATTACTCTGTGTACGGCGCGGAAGTTGAATTACAGTGGCGATTTGCTCAAAATTGGCAACTTAATAGTTTTATCAGCCAAGTCATTCCAAAAGGCGACTCTAAAGAAGCTACCCTTGATATTGCACAATTTAAAAGTAACGTATCGCTCACGGGAATATTTAACTGGTTTACCGTTAATTTTATGCAATTTTATCATAGTGATTTTGATGGCAAGCTTGATTATATCTCACGGTTTGATGTAACTATTTCTCAACAAAACAACCTTATAAGTAAGCATATGAGTACTTACCTAAAAATATCTAACGTTTTCGATCAAGACAATTACCATTCTGTTGAGAGCGACTTAGGTAATCCATTACCGGGCAGAGCTATAGAAATAGGATTGTCTTACCAATTTTAGTCAAAAAGCGTGTATTACCTTGATTTTTTAAGAGGTTATCTTATGCTTTAAATACCGATTATTATTTGATTATCATGAATGACAAGAAAAATTAATAGGTTTAACGCATTTTTGTTATTTGGCATATACTGTCTTGTCAGTTTATTTAGCGTTGTTCATGCGCAAAAATTTGATGCGAAACATATAAAATCCGCTTATATGGTCAATTTTTTTAAACATATTACTTGGCCTAATGAGGCAAGCAGAAAAGATTACCATTTAGCTATCTATAAAGAGTCGAGCTATTTTGACTTCCTATCTAAAGCCCTTAAAGATAAAAAAATTAAAAACAAAAATATACGAGTAACTAATGTAGTTAATGTTGAGCAGCTAAAACATGCGGACAGTGTTTATATTCCGCAGCAGTTCAATGGTGATTTACATGAAATTGCAAATATTTTACGTGGGACTAATACGTTAATAATCTCAGATAATAGCCAAAATAAACATGATGTGATGATTAACTTGATGCAAATTGATCAATCGACTGTGATTTCTTTCGAGGTAAATAAATCTAATATCATCTATGAGAAGCTTAGTATGTCGGCAGATTTGTTACTTCTCGGTGGCAGTGAACTCGATATTGCCACCTTGTATCGTGAAACCGAAATGGCGATGCAAAAAACTCGTTCCAAAAGCATTAAGTTGCAGAGTGATTTATTAAAACAAGAGCTTAAGTTATCAAACTCTAGAGAAGCCCTTAAAAAGTTAAATGTTGAATTATCTCGAAATGCTACATCGGCGAAGGCACAAAAATTTGAATTAGCGCAATTAAAACTCAATGTTACTAAAAAACAGCAGCAATTAGAGCAGCAACGATTTACGCTAGAGCAGGTGACAGAGCAATCGATGGCAACAGAAACTGAGTTGTTAAAGCAGCAATCAATACTTGCGAAAAAATCGACGGAATATCAGGAAATATTAGCAACAGCTGAACAAAATAAAAAAGTATTAAAACACCAAGAGCAGGAGCTAATACAACATATCGCACAATTAAAGGAGCAAAGTGCCGACTTAAAAAGTAAAAAGCAAACAATTAGCAACCAGCAGACCTACTTGCTCTTGACTACTATTTTAACCACACTGGCAATACTGGCAGTATTGCTCATTATATTCTTTTTTAATAAAAATAAAAAAATCACTAAGAAATTGACCAAAACATTAACTAACTTAAATGATACCCAAGAGCAATTAGTTCAGTCTGAAAAAATGGCCTCATTAGGGCGGCTGGTTGCAGGTGTAGCCCATGAAATTAATACGCCTTTAAGCATTGCGATAACAGCCAACAGTTTAGTACTTGATGATACGTTAGAAATTAAGGACAAAATTGCTGATACATCATTGAGTAAAAAACGTATGGATCAACATATCACAATATCAGAGCAATCATTAGAGATGTCAGAAGGCGCGTTACAGCGGGTTAAACACCTATTGACGAACTTTAAAATGGTCGCAGCAGATCAGATTGTCAGTGAGCAACGAACCATAAATTTAGCAGAATATATTAATGATGTAATGTCGACCTTATCTATTGAAATGAAAAAGAAAAATGTTAGCTATCAGTTCATTGGATCCGATAATTTAGAGATAATTACATTACCAGGGGTTTTTTCTCAAGTGCTTACCAATCTAGTCATTAACTCAATAGTTCATGGCTTTGATGAAGGGCAAGAAGGAAATATCACAATTGATATCACTGCTTCAGCTAATCAAGGTGTAGAAATACATTACAAGGATGATGGTAGAGGTATGGATGCTTATACTTTAGCTAATATATTTGAACCTTTTTTTACCACGAAAAGGGGTAAGGGCAGCACAGGCTTAGGCATGAATATAGTCTATAACATTGTTAACCAAAAGCTCAAGGGCACAATAACGGTAACGAGTGAGCAAGGCGTAGGAACAATTACCACCCTCGTTTTGCCTAACACAGTATAAAGTGTATTAAAAAAACGCTAAAGTAACCTAGCAATAATCCATTAAAAACAAAAATATGATTAAACTAAATAAACTTCAATATATAACCGCGTTTGCAACATTGTTCATTAGCACACAATCTTTGGCACAAACAACCTTAATAAAAAATGTTAATGGTTATACCTTTAATGGTTATACCTTTAATGGTAAGTCCTTAGAAAAATTCGCCGCTATCACATTCACCCATGACACTATAGACAAAATTTACCATCAAGGAGAAACGATTGATATCGCCAATGATGCAGTGATTATTGATGGTCAGGGCCAAACTATGCTGCCAGGTTTAATCGATGCCCATGGCCATGTGCTCGGTTATGGACATAGTTTGATGCGCGTTGACTTACTTAATAGCACTTCAGAGCGTGATGCGGTAAAACGCGCTAAAGCTTATGCCAATATAAACCCTTCATTAAGTTGGATATTGGGTCGAGGTTGGAACCAAGTGCAATGGCCGAGTAATACTTTTCCCAGTGCTAAAAGCTTAGACCAACTTTTTCCTGATACACCGGTATGGCTTCGACGTGTTGATGGCCATGCCGGTTGGGCTAATTCGAAAGCCATGGCGTTAGCAGGGATATCATCAGATACCAAAGCGCCGAAAGGTGGCGAGATCATAAAAGATAAAAATGGTCAGCCTACCGGTGTTTTTATTGATAATGCTATGGATTTAATCACTGACAGTATTGCCAAGCCATCACGAGCAGAAGACAAAGTTGCGTTAACAAAAGCAATGAAATCTCTTGCAAGTTTGGGTTTAACCAGTGTCCATGATGCAGGTATAGATCAACAAAATATGGCTTTGTACAAAGAGCTCGCGAGTGAAAATAATATGACTATTCGTATTAATGGCATGTTGTATTTACCGAGTGAAAATTGGCAGCAACAATTAAAGCAGGGGCCTTATAGAAGTGAAGGGGATATGTTTGCTTTTAACAGTGTAAAAATACAAGCGGATGGGGCATTAGGTAGTAGAGGCGCTTCACTTATTAGTGATTACAGTGACCATGCAGGTCATAAAGGTTTATTATTACATGATAATGAAACCCTTAAGCAATATATTGATGTGTCAATGGCTGCTGGTTTTCAAGTCAATACCCATGCCATTGGTGATAATGCCAATAAATTAATATTAGATCTTTACCAACAAGCGATTAGTAAAAGTCAAACAAAGCTATTACGCCACAGAATAGAGCATGCACAAGTATTACGCCTAAAGGATATTCCACGTTTTTCTTCACTGAATGTTATTGCATCAATGCAAGCGACTCATGCAACGAGTGATAAAAACATGGCGCTTTCGCGTCTTGGCGAACTACGTATATTAGGGGCATATGCTTGGCGTAAGTTGCTTGATAACAATGTTGTTATTGCTGCAGGCTCTGATTTTCCGGTTGAATCACCAAACCCTTTTTATGGCTTACACGCCTCAATTACCAGACAAGATCATAAAAGCATACCGGCCGGCGGCTGGTATGGCGATGAAAAAATGTCTCGTACTGAAGCACTTAGAAGCTTTACCATTGACGCAGCGTATGCCGGTCATCAAGACAAATTGATTGGTAGCTTAGTCCCGGGTAAAAAAGCCGATTTTATTCTGCTTGCCGATGACATTTTTTCTATGCAAGAAAGCCAAATTTGGGAGAGTCAGGTGTCACAGACTTGGGTAGCGGGTAAAAAGGTTTTTTCTATAGCGGATGTTGCAACAACCAAATAAATTATACTTTATAGAATTGAAAAAGCCGATAATAATCATCATCGGCTTTTTTATATTTACTAAACTCAAGCAATTATATTGCTATTATCAACTAGTAACTTTCGTTATGTACACTGAGTACAGCACGACCTGATGGATCGGCGTTGTTTCTAAAGCTTTCATCCCACGCTAATGCTTCTTCGGTACTACAAGCAACTGACTTACCGCCAATTACGCAATCAGCAGCAGACGCTAATGGGTATTTTTCCTCGAAAACGGTACGGTAGTAATAACCTTCTTTGTTATCAGGGGTATTTACCGGGAATCGAATGTGAGCATTCTCAAGTTGTTGATCTGTTACTTGTGCTTCAACATGCGTTTTTAAGCCGTCAATCCAAGAGTAACCAACACCATCTGAGAATTGCTCTTTTTGGCGCCATAAGATTTCTTTTGGTAAATAACCTTCAAATGACTCACGTAAAATAGCCTTTTCCATTTTACCATTACCACACAATTTATCTTCAGGATTGATGCGCATTGCAACATCCATAAAGTTCTTGTCTAAAAATGGTACGCGCGCTTCAATACCCCAAGCCGACATCGATTTGTTGGCACGAAGACAATCAAACTTATGAAGTCTGTCAAGCTTACGGTTAAGCTCTTCATGGAATTCTTGTGCGTTTGGTGCTTTATGGAAGTACAAGTAGCCACCAAATATTTCATCAGCACCTTCACCAGAAAGCACCATTTTAATGCCCATCGCTTTGATTTTACGCGCCATTAAATACATTGGCGTAGAAGCACGAATCGTTGTTACATCATAGGTTTCCAGGTGATAAATAACTTCTTTAAGCGCATCAATACCTTCTTGCTCAGTAAACACAACACTGTGATGGATAGTACCAATACTATCGGCAACCGTTTGCGCAGCAACTAAGTCGGGTGATCCTTCAAGGCCACAGGCAAATGAATGTACCTTTGGCCACCATGCTTCAGCTAAATCATTATCTTCAATTCGGCGTGCAGCAAATTTTTGCGTAATCGCAGAGATGAGTGATGAATCTAAGCCACCTGATAGCAATACCCCATAAGGTACATCTGTCATTAAATGACTTTTTACTGACTCTTCTAACGCTTCACGAATTTTAGTCGTACTGGTAGTATTGTCTTTAATCGCAGCGTATTCTTGCCAGTTACGTTTGTAATAAGGTTGTATTTTTCCAACACGGCTATCAAGAATATGTCCTGGAGGAAATTCTGAAACGGTTTTACATATCGGCATTAATGCTTTCATTTCAGAGGCAACATAGAAGTTACCTTCACTATCATAACCCGTATATAAAGGAATAATACCAATGTGATCACGCGCTACTAAATATGAATTATCTTTTTCGTTGTAAATAATAAAGGCAAACATACCTTGTAATTTGTCAACAAATTCAACACCAAACTCTTCATATAGTGGGAGAATGACTTCACAATCAGAGGCTGTTTGAAACTCATAATCTACGTTTAAAGCGCTGGCTAGAGCTTTGTGGTTATAAATCTCACCGTTAACAGCAAGTATGTTACTTTTATCACCATTGTATAAAGGTTGAGCACCATGCTCAGTATCAACAATAGATAAACGTTCATGCACTAATATGGCATTGTCGCTGTGATAAATTCCAGACCAATCAGGGCCGCGGTGACGTAAAAGACGAGAACATTCTAACGCTGTAGGACGAAGTGCATCAGCACCTGTTTTTATATCTAATATACCAAAGATTGAACACATTGAAGCGCTACTCCTTTAATTATTGTTTGAATCGAATTGTGGACTGAATAAGTATCTTACTGTTAGTCAGTAATATTGAATAAATAATCAGTCTGTATACATTGCCACGTTCAAAAAAAAAATCAATACCAAAAAGTAAAGTTTTTACACTAAAGGTAATAAGGTCTATTAATCATGGTAATCTTCTGGTTAATCTCGTCGGGAATGATAATTAGGGCGTGACTAAAATAAACACTAGCGTGGTATATGAGAATTATTCTTCTCGTTAATTATCCACCTAAATTAGAATTTTAACCTTGCATATAATCACCTAGGTTAAGTAGTTTTTTTCGCTGGAAAGAGAAATTTAAGCTTTGTTGCCAATGGAATTAAACTGCTAAATATGCATTTGAAAAAGAAAACTTAGTACGTTTAGCGGAACTTAGCGGTTTAATATTTAATAAAGTAATAAAGTAATAAAGTAATAAAGTAATAAAAATTCTCAGCTAAAATGTCAGTTTTTTATACACTCTTACATAACTACTATCTCGACAATGCCTTAACCAACTGAAAATATAGTATTTTTTGTTTCTGGTGCAATAATTGCTAAAGCCTTGAAATTGAAAGCGTTATACTTTTACTAATCACTGGCTCATTTCTAATGGAAATGGGTTAAACAGGAAGACACATGAAATTAAAATATATTAAAATGGCTGTATTGGGTTTTGTTCTGTCAATATCGCAGATAAGTCATGCGGCTTTAATTATCTCTAATTTTAACGCAAATTCAACCAGCGTATATTTTGAAATAGCTGGCCAGCTAGATGGGCCAGTTCAACCTGCAAATCTGAGCTTTCTCGATATTGGCAATAATACTTCGCTGCTAAATTTTATATCTTCCAATTATGAAGCGGCAAGTACATTTTCTTTTACTGGCAATCAAACCCTGTCAATGGTTTCCGTTCAGGGCGTTGGCCACGGTTTTTTTGAGCTAGGCTTTGACTCAGATCTCTCAGTTGGTGAGTCTTTGAATGGTGTGTTTTCTGCAACCTGGCTTAATCCAGTCATTAAAGTATCAAATATTCCTGAAAATCTTAATATTTCTTGGGGTGGATCCTTAGGTTCAGGAACGTCGCAAGGCAGTTTTGCTACAGTTCCGGAGCCCTCAATACTTGCTATATTGTCATTAGGGATTTTGGGGTTAATATCACGCCGATTTAAGAAGCAAGCTTAACCTAGTTTCACAATCTAAATTGTTTCTATAAAACAAAAACACCTACCAGTTTGGTAGGTGCTTTTGTAAATAGTTAAAGTCGAATAATACTGTGCCCTTGCGCTGCTATGTTTTTTTGAACTTCTGGATTGGCTATTTCGCTATGACAAAAATTGCAGCGACTTTGCTTAATGTTCTTACCTTGTATGCCCAAGCTAGCTAAGTAATTTTCAGCATACCGTTTCACTTGATCTATATGTTGATCATTAACTAGCACATCAAAATGAACATAATCACCGTCAGCAGTGTGAACATGGGTATCATAAACGTGAATTTTCATAATATTTCCTTTTTAAATTGAATTGATGGTTATTGGCTTTTACCGGGTAAACTTAAGTCACCTGATGCAACATCAAAAACATCGGTAACACAAAGTAATGGCGCGTGTACCTGCTGATTTATTTTTAATCCGGCTGTCACGCCATCAAATGAGAAGTTATCGCTAAAGCCAATAGCCGATAGTGGAACTCTAACTAACACTTCTGATCCTGCTAATGAAAAATCAAAGCCAGGACTATCAATAAATATCGGTAAGTTGGGCCAAGTATTAGGAAGTGCGGGATAACTACCTTTTTCGATGTCTTTAACCTTCAAAGCTCCTTCGCCACAAGCATTGTCAGGCACTAACACCACCCAGTGACTATGCCACTTATTACCGTCGTTACTTTTGTTGCCATCATTATCTTCATCGTATAAAGGTGTATCGTCAAAGTCTGGGTGAACCGTTAGCGCTAATGCTAAAATCCCTTGGTTAGCCTCAAAACCAACAGCAGAACTATTTAATGATGTTGGCCATACATAACTAAATACATTAGCACCTGCTAATTTACCATTTGCTACAGGCAGCGTTGAACCTATCTGTCCTTTTACCGCTTGTTGGAAGATTAAATGAGATCCTTGCGTCGAAATTTTTGCATGCACAATATCAAATTCCGCGGCAATGCCAGGTGATACAGGAGCCTGTATATGGCCACGGTGTTTATTATGGGAAAGCCCATTGGTACTAAATAATGCCGTAATTAGTGCAACAGCAATCATTAGGTTTGAGTTTTTCATTAACATTCTCCAGGTTTTTGTAATTATAGTATCGACTCGATACTATAATTATTTGAACATGATAAATATCTCTTGTCAAACATGTTTTGACTCGATACTATTTAGGTATGAATGATGAATTATTTAACTTAATCGAGCGTTTATCGAATTTACTTCGACAAGAGACTCGCGCAGAAGGGCAGAGCTTAGGTTTACAACCGGTTCAGCAAGAGGCTCTCTATTATTTGTCTACCTGCAATCGGTATTCTGATACAACGTTGGCTGTTACTGAGTTTTTGGGTTTGACCAAAGGTACGGTTTCACAATCACTGAAAGTTTTGGAAAGCAAAAATTTAATTTTCCGAGAGAAGGACAAAAGTGATAAACGCATAACTCATTTAAAAGTGACAGAAGTTGGTAACACCTTTTTAGCCGCAACTTGTCCGCCAAAAAAATTTACTGAAGCTGTTGCTCAATTGTCAGGTAAAGACCATAGCAACACTGCTACCTTACTCTCTGAAATATTAAGAAATTATCAAAAAACAGCAGGACGTAATGCTTTTGGAATGTGCCTAAACTGTAAATTTAATCAAAAAATACCAGAGGGGATCCTCTGCGGTTTAACGCAAGAGCCATTAAGTACAGAGGACACTCTATTAATTTGTCGAGAGTTTTGCACTTAAAATAAGTTAACCAATTGGTTTGAATTCATTTTCTTAATCGGAATAACCATTTCAGAGAGTGCAGGGGGAAAAACAAACAATTTGTCGGAGATAAAATAAGGTTATTTCTGTAGGGGATTCTCAAACATTATAAATATCAACACTGCAGGTATTTTAGGGCGGTCGGCGATGTTGTTATCAATATTGTATTTATGTTTTAAACTATTATTGGGCTGACTTTTATCAATTGATTACCTGATATGTTAAATAACTCAGCGCTTTGCTCAAAGGCGGGTGTCCTATTATTTGATTAGCCATAGACATAAAACAATAAATGAGTATTTTTGTTATCTCCTTATTAATGGCTATACTCTTTAGTTACAGATGGATAAAAAGACAAATGAAAGGGATCAGGCATAGATGCAAAATACTAATAATAAGTTTGTTGCTCGCCAGGCTATCCTAGATCGCGATCTGAATACTTTTGCATATGAGCTTTTATACCGCAAAAGTTTAGAAAATATTTTTAGTGCTTCAATGCCTGAACAAGCCACCTCACAAGTTATTTTTCAAAATCACATCCTAGGCGATCTAACTAACCTTTGTTTACAAAAAAAAGCCTTTATTAATTTTGATGAAGTAGACATTTTAGAACAATTTCCTTTGATGCTAGATAAAAATACTATCGTCGTGGAGTTGTTGGCAACAATAAATGTCACTGCTGAAATTGTAGAAGCGGTATCATCATTATATAAAAATGGTTATACGTTAGCACTAGATGATTATAACTTTTCAGTAAAGTGGGAAGCGTTATTACCCTATATTTCCATCATTAAAGTGGATAGAGAAAATATAGCATTCGATCAAATCGCGCTGTTAACTAAGGCTCAATTTGTCATTGAAAGCAATATTAAAATTGTAGTTGAACGAGTTGAGACTGATGAACAATTTCAATCACTTAAAGAAATAGGTATTGATTATTTTCAAGGTTACTTTTTTCACAGACCTGAAGTGAAATCCGGATTTTTTATTGAACCAATAAAATTTAATTTACTGAAATTATTTGCCGAGGTTTGCCAGCCTTTTATAGACTTTAATAGTGTATCGGAAATAATATCCCACGATGTGAGTTTAATGAATGGCACATTACGGTTAGTAAATTTATCAACAGAAAGTGATAGGCAAGAGATTACCTCGATAAAACAGGCGGTTACTTTTTTGGGGACTGAAAAAGTCAAACATTTTATAGGTATTATCGCAATGTCAAACTTGTCATCCGATTGTGCAAACGAAGTCCTAAAGGAATCATTAGTACGCGCTAAAATGATGGAGTATTTATCAAGTTCTGCTGCCTTTTCAAATATAAAAGACTTTGCCTTTGTTACTGGTATTGTTAGTCATTTAGATACCATTCTAAAATCGCCATTAGAAAATATTTTGATAAATTTACCGTTAGCAAAAAAAATAAAAGCAGCGTTAATTGAGAAAAAAGGTTTACTCCATGAAGCATTAGAAATTGCAAAATATTATGAATCACCTGACAAGAAGCAAAGTATCCATACTCTTATGGCTAAACATGAAATTTGTGAAGAGATATTAATTAATTATTACCATGACTCATTGAAGTGGTGCATATCAACTATCAGATAAGGTTTACTACCAGTGTCACAAACTAAGTGATTACGCTACGCAGTTATATCTCCAGCAGTTAATATCGTTGAAATTCCCATAGTCATAACCATCCTTGGTCGATATGTTTATGTTTCAAATAGCTGGTTGTGATCTTCCAGTGTTTGCTTAATTAACGTTCTTAGCCTTTTTCTTGAAGATGGGCTTGATGACTCTTCACTCGATTTTTATTTAGCATTGTAAATTAACACAGTAAACAGATTAATCTTTATTTGCTATTTCTGGCTTTGTTGCCAGCTTTTTCCAACCAAAAGCATTCATCGGCCCTAATACTCGAATGACAGTGTTTCGGATAAAGCGAACAATGGCTTTATCCATTTTTTTAACTGTAGCTAATGGCTTATCCGAAAAGCTAATAATCCATTCTATTCGAGCTTTACGCGCTTGTTTATAGTTTTCTAAGTTTAGACCATCACTATTGAGAACTTTTGCCAATGAAATCGCATCTTCAAAGGCTGCCGCCGCACCTTGTTGTAACAGCGGAGAACAGGCATTGGCTGCATCACCAATAAAAACAATACGCTCTTTATAAAAACGTGCCTGTGTAACTGATTTTAGCTCACCGGTAATTATGTCTTGCTCATCGATGGCTTCGATAATGCTTTTAGCTGGCTCGCCATAGTTTGAAAATATATTTTTGAGATCTGTTTTCGCATCGCCGATTAAAGAATGTAAACTGTTTTCCTGATGGATATGGGCGTAACAATACAGTTCATCTTCACTGAAAGGATACGCCATAAATATATCTGTATTGCCTAACATATAAGTAGGTTGTAATTGGTGATTAGGCGACTTAACAATAAAGCGCCAGCCTGTTAAGTTGTGGTTGTAAAGTGTTTCGGTATCCGGATACTGCTGCGCCCTTAATGTGGAGTTAATGCCGTCAGCTGCGATAAGGAGATCATAATCACCAGTTATATTAGGATTTGAGCTTTCAACACTAACGCCTTCATTAAGATTGTTAACAGTACTTAGCTCGGTGGAAAAGTGAATTTTTTCAACTAAGCCTTCCGCTAATATATTTTGTAGCTCACTTCGTTGTAGCGCTACAAAGTGATCGTTTTCAAAGGGGGCGCTTGTTAAATTTGCTTGTCCGAGTATTTTTCCATTTGACTTGGTGTAGAGTATTTCTGTCACTTGATGTGCTCTCGCCATCACAGAGTCGAAAACGCCGATTGTTTTTAATGCTCTTATGGCATTAAAGGGTAATGCAATACCTGCACCCAAGGTACTCAAAGAATCTTTTTTTTCAATGATGGTATAATCAATATTTTCTTGTTTCTCTAACAAACGAGCTATAGATAAACCCGCAATTCCCGCGCCGACAATGAGTACTTTCATATTATTACTTGCTTCAGATCTGATTATGATGGCATTTTTGCATAATTCTCGTGACAAAGTAAGCGGGGGGCATGAGGTTTTAATATCAGTTAGATAAGCGTCAGAGAATCATAAATTTTTGCTATTTTAAGTTGTAGTCAATTATTTTAGAGGTATAGACAATATGAACGCTATAGTGAAATTACTGCCGGACAATTTGGTTGCATTGTAAATGATTAACGTCCCATGATTACAGTCCAATATGCGCTTTACGACTGAGGGGGCAATGTCTTTAATAATGTTTTCTTGTTGTCTGTTAAGACTACATCACCAAGTTGCTCTTTTAACTTTTCTCATAATGTTAAATCTTCAACTGCTTGTATAGTGTCAATACCAATCCTAACCAATGGTGTGCGTAATTCATGTGATACTGCAGTGCTGAGTAATTTTACATCAGCAATGAGGGGGCTATGCGTTGCGCCATTTTGTCCAATTCAATTTCATGAGTGCTTTATTTAGTAAGTTCTTATTGGTAAGAGACCATTTGCGAGCTAGTTATTACAATAACGTCGGCTAAGACCTGAGATTAAAGGAATAATAAACAACTGGTTAACCTCATTGTAGGATGATAAGATTAGTTTATACATAAAAGATTAATCAAACTCTTGGCGTTGAAAATCATTTATTTCTCCTCAAGATCATCAAACTAAAACGATGCTTATTAATTCCTATAGACTTTACGTCAGTTATCTATCCTGTAGGTAAAATTACAAATCCTCAATGAAAAAATTAACGAGTTTGTCTAAGACAAACAAAGCTATAGTTGCTCAGGTATTTGATAGGGAAAATATCGTTATGATGAACTTGGATAGACAATGATGAGATCTTTTTATTCCTTATTGCTAATAGTGCCTGCTAGAGATACTTAAGAACAGACTCTGTTGTCAATACTTCGCGCTTAATTATCACAGCACTTTAAACAAGATGTTAATCATTCAATGCTAAATCTTGTTTCTAGCTCGTATCAAATTGAGTCGCTTACACCTAAATTTATCCATCGTTCTCAGGAATAATGGAAGAGATATGCCACAGGGCTTTGCACTTAAGCCTGTAAATACTTAGTTTAAAAATTGAGAAGAGACGGAAAGAATTTTTATGGATGCGATATTTTTTATCGAGCTTACTTTACTTATAACTAGTTCGGCATTGGCTATTATATTTTACACAGCTTGGCGGACAATGGGGAAACAAAAATACTCATTGATTTGGACTGTTGCTTTTTTAGTCATAGTATTACAGCGTATTTTCAATATTAATAAAGACGTATTTGATTCACATACTTTACATTGGATGATCGTATGCAGCCTATCTGTATTATCAGTTGTGTTAGGTGCGTGGGGTCATATTCTGCGTACTAAAAGTCAATTTAACCTTAATTATTTATTTGGCAGTTGCTTGCTTGTTATTTTAATGACTTTTTACTTCACTAAAATTGATCATCATGTTGGTTTGAGCATGTCTATTTATGTATTTTATAATACATTGGTTCTATTCTGTGTTGGAATCATGATTATAAAACGCCCGAAAAAAATCATGCCAGCTGAAATTGGAGCCGCTGCCTCCTATATATTACTTGCCATTTTTCAAGGTTTTGCAGCCACACTTGCGTTAATGCAAGGTGAAAATATTAATGAAAGCTTACGAGATATGTATATTTTGGTAAATTTTGTTACTTTACCCGCTGCTTTTATAGCAATGGGGCTTTTTGTGGTCTTTATCTTGGCTTCAGATCTTTCGGAAAAATTAAGCCAGTTGATGGCTCAAAAAAATAGTATGTTAGCTGATGTAACTCATGATTTACGCACACCATTAACGAATATAAAAATGCAACTTGAAGCCCTTGAAGATGGTGCACTAGAACACAGCGAAAAATCTTATAGTTCATTACAAAAAAAACTCGGTAACCTAAATCGCATGGTCGGTGATCTTTATCAACTTTCGTTGATAGAATCTAGTCCTTTGATGCTTAATAAACAAGATGAACTCATTGAACATATATTAAATGAGTCAATAGAGTCCTTCCAACCATTAGCAAATAAAGCTGAACTGTCGATTAATTATCAAAATACCGTTAAAGATCAAATAGTCGTGAATGCAGATGCAGGGCGTTTATTACAAGCATTTAACAACCTCTTAAAAAACTCCATTCGTTATACTGATGCTCAAGGAAAAATCAATATTTCGGTATTCGTTGATAACTTAGAAGTCGCTATATTATTTGAGGATACGGCTCCTGGCGTTGATACCTCAGATTTAGCACATATATTCGACCGCTTATTTCGAGTCGAAAATACTAAACTTCGTTCAAAAAGTGGCTCAGGCTTAGGTCTTTCTATTGTAAAATCGATAATTAATGCTCATGAAGGAACTGTGAGTGCTGGGCATTCTCGTTTAGGGGGCTTGAGTGTTATGGTTAAACTACCTAGAATAACAACATAATAAATGAGCTAACGGAATTTTCTGTCATTAATGAATAAGCACACTGTAGTCATAGTAGAAGATGATAATGAAATCGCTGAAATAGTTATTATGTACTTGAAAGCGGCGAACTTCTTAACCCAATGGTTTGATGATGGCAAAGGGGTAGTGGAGTGGGTCCGAGAACATAAGCCCGCACTAATCTTATTGGATTTAGACCTACCAACGAAAAATGGTTTGGAAGTGTGTACACAAGTGCGAGAGTTTTCCGATATCCCTATTATTATAACAACGGCAAAAGTAGAAGAGGTTGACCGACTTGTTGGCCTTGAAATTGGTGCCGATGATTATGTGTGTAAACCCTATAGTGTCAAAGAATTGGTTGCTCGAGTAAAAGCAAACTTGAGGCGAATGAGAAGGACACCTGTTTCAGCTGACGGGGTACAAGTTCATTCGGACTGTTTGAGTGTCAGTTATAAAGACATACAAATAGAACTAACTTCTATTGAGTTTTCTTTGTTTAACTTACTCTATTCTAACGCCAACAGAGTGTATTCACGTGCACAAATTTTGGATTTGGTTTATCAAGATTATCGAGATATAAGTGATCGAACCATTGATAGCCATATCCGTAACCTTAGAAAAAAGTTCAAGATTTTTGCCTTAGAAAATGATCTTATTCGCTCGATTTATGGCGCAGGATATAAATTTGAAGCGATAAGTTAAATACACCTATAATCCCTATTTATTAGAGAGTTTATTAAGGTGAGTTTCTATCGCTAATATGCAAACCTTAAGACTTGAGGGCATATGTTTACCGTATGGATATAAAGCATATACTTGATTTTTTGGTAGTTGGAACTGAGGAAACACTTCACACAAAGCAGGTTTGGTTTTATTAAATTGAAAATCAGGGATCAGACCAATACCAGCCCCTTCCTTTATTAATTCTAAACAAGAATAAAATGAATTTGATCTACATTGAGCTTTTGCTTGATAAAGCATCTCATTGCCCTCAGCATCACGAAAGTGATGGCTAATATCTCTATTCTGCCACTTATTTGCTATATATAGCGCTTTATCAGCATTATTATTTTGTACTAAAGCATTACTTCCACAAAGAATATCTCTAAATTCACCTATTCTACGCTGTTTAATATTACTTACTTGAGAGTTACCCACCCTAATAGCTAGGTCTATGTTGTCTTTCATTAAGTCTAGTTGTTTGTCGCTACTTATTAATTCAGGCTCAAGTAACGGATATTTTTTTAATATTTTGCCTATTGCAGGGGCAATAACAACATCCATGAGTGCATTAGGTGCTGTGATCTTTAAATAACCTTTAGGTGTTTCTACTGACTCTTGTGCTCGTTGCCAAGCCATATTAGTAATTTTGTTTATTTCTTTACAAGAATCATAAAAATCTAACCCCGCACTGGTCAGGGTATGTTTTCTGGTGCTGCGTTTAATTAATAAAACACCAAGATCTAACTCTAAGTTTTTAAGGTGTTGGCTTACGACAGATTTTGACAAGTTAAGGTATTCCGCTGCACCAGTAATAGATCCAGACTCCGCAATTTGAGCGAAAATTTGCATATGACGTGATTTCTTCATTATATTGTCCAGTAAAACAGAACTATTAATTCTATTATCTCTGTTTTTGACTTTAATGAGAAGGGGTATTCTATTTCTAATCCAATCATAAATAAGAGAGATAGCCATGACAGAAAAAACGATATTAGATTTATGCAAAGAAGGAATTAATGCTTGGCAAAAAGCCTTTAATAACCAGGATGCTGCTGGCTGTGCGGCTCAATATTCCGAGCATTGTATTATGGAGGCAAAACCTTTGGGTATATTTAAAGGTCGACAAGAGATCTTAAGTTGCTGGCAAAACATTATCGAACAAGGCTTTACTGATGTGGCTTATTCTAATGTTAACTGGGAGTCATCCCATGACGGTGGTTATATTCTGACATCAAGTTGGGTAATGAACAAAGCTTTTGGTGTTGTACATTCTGAACATTGGAAAGTTGAAGATGATGGTATAGCGCGTTTACAAAGCGATTCATTTGAAATTCAGGGGGAAAGGTAAGTCAAACTGCATATTCACTGCATAATTTTTACGTATCCTTCAGTCCTGAATTGTTAGGTGTTTTTCAACTAATTTTCAGTACATTAGATCGATATATAAAATGGAGTAAAAAATGGATAAAAAGGCATTAGGTATATATGTTGCAGGTTTTCTCTGGGCTGCAACCTCTGTGTTCAGCATAGCAACTGCGGGGGTTATTGAAAATACAGAGAATGATAGTTTTATTGATAATGCTACGGGCATAGAGTGGATGGATTTTGGCATTAATAATGGTCAGTCATTTGACTATGTTTCTTCTCAATTGGGAGCTGGTGGTATCTATAAAGGTTGGCAGCTGGCGACAGAAAGTCAGGTATATGACATGTGGGCAAATGCTTTTCTTGGATTA
>Ga0209395_1001146_pt1 | contig 37971 bp, 26 predicted proteins | sample GOMGulsemesocosm_3_FD_184635 | JGI IMG/M metagenome (GOLD analysis project Ga0209395, IMG submission 184635) | Methane-oxidizing microbial communities from mesocosms in the Gulf of Mexico - GOM9D Gulf of Mexico (SPAdes) (version 2) | ecosystem: Environmental > Aquatic > Marine > Cold seeps...
GGCCATGGGATAGGGCAACAATTGCAGGATGGACAGCGCCGTTACCGATTTTCCGGACCCGGACTCTCCCACCAGCGCCAAGGTTTTACCGTCTTCCAGACTGAAGGAGACACCCGTGACGGCGTCTGTTTGGCCGAAGCGTACAGCCAGATTGTCAACTTGCAGCAGGGTCTCTGTCACGGTGCTGCTCCCTCGGCTAAAACCGTCTCTTCGGCGTCGCTGCCCTCGTCCTCGTCGTCATCATGACTCGACTCGTAAATGCGTCTAGGATCGAAGGCATCGCGCACGGCTTCGCCGACAAAAATCAGCAAGGTGAGAAGAATCGCCAAAGTGAAGAAAGCACTCACTCCAATCCAGGGCGCCTGCAAATTTATCTTCGCCAATCCTAATAAACGACCCAGAGACGCGGAATCGACCGGAAGCCCAAAGCCGAGGAAATCGATAGCCGTAAGAAAGGTAATGGCACCGTTCAGAATGAAGGGCATGTAAGTTAACGTCGCCACCATCGCATTGGGCAGCACATGTCGCACCATAATGACGCGATCACTGACACCGAGGCTACGCGCGGCCCGTACGAATTCAAAATTTCGAGCCCGTAGAAATTCCGCCCGCACAACGCCTACCAGTGCCGTCCAGCTAAACAGCGACAGGATTAACAGCAGCCACAAAATCGTTGGTTCGACCATGCTAGCCAATATAATCAACAGGAACAAAACCGGCAGGCCCTGCCAGACTTCCACAATGCGTTGACCCACCAGATCCGTAGCGCCGCCGAAATATCCCTGCAGGGCACCGACCGCCACGCCGATAACAGAACTGATAATGGCCATCGATAAACCAAAAAGTACTGACAACCGGAAACCGTAAATCAATTTCGCCAATACATCAGAATTGGTTCCATCGGTACCCAGCCAATGCCTTGAGTCCGGCGGGTGCGGATAAGGTGCCTGCAGTTCCCAGTCGACAGAGTTGTAGGTATAGGGGATCGGCGGCCAGATGGCCCAACCGGTTCTATCGATTATTTCGAGGATAAAAGGATCTTTGTAATAGGCCTCGGTCTCGAATACGCCACCGAGTTCTTTTTCTGTATAGGTGAAAACAACGGGGAAAATAATCTCATCATTGATGGAGGCGATAATGGGTTTATCGTTGGCGATAAATTCAGCAAACAGGCTCAGGGTAAAAATAATGCTGAATACCCACAGGCTATAATAGCCCCTGCGATTGGCTTTAAAACTCGCCCAACGACGCTGGGCAATAGGACTTAATTCAATAGGCAAGTTCATGTCTCTCGTGACTCAAAATCAATGCGGGGGTCGACTAACACATAGGCTAAATCGCCGATAAGCTGGACTAACATACCAATTAACGTGAAGCTAAATAGCGTGCCAAAAATGATGGGGTAGTCTCGTTTAACAATAGCCTCAAAACCTAACAGACCTATGCCATCGAGTGAAAATATGACTTCAATTAACAGTGCCCCGGTAAAAATAATACTGACAAAAGCACCGGAAAATCCCGCGATAAGTATCAATACAGCATTACGGAATACGTGTCCGTATAACAAACGCCGCTCTTTCAATCCCTTGGCCCTTGCTGTGAGTACATATTGTTTGTTGAGCTCTTCCAAAAAACTGTTTTTAGTGAGCATGGTCGGCATCGCAAAACCCCCGAGAGTCAGCGCCGTGAGGGGAAGTGCCAAATGCCACAGATAGTCTTTAATTTTCTCCAATAGACCCATCTCAGAAAAGGACTCGGAGACCAGCCCGCGAAGTGGAAACCAATCGAGATAGGAGCCACCGGCAAATACAACAATGAGCAAAATAGCAAACAGAAAACCGGGAACAGCGTAAGCAGCAAAAATGACAGCACTGGTCCATATATCAAATTTAGCGCCGTTTCTAACAGCTTTGGCAATACCGAGTGGAATCGAAATACCGTAGATTAGTAACAGTGACCACAAACCCAAGGACAGGCTGACGGGCAAACGCTCAAGCACCAAATCCACTACCGGTCGATCCTGAAAAAAGCTATCGCCGAAGTCCAGCTGTAGGTAATTGCCAATCATCTGGATAAAGCGTTCGTGGGGTGGCTTGTCGAATCCAAATTGTTTTTCAATAGCGGCAATTTGCTCAGGATCCAGACCCGATGCACCGGCATAGGAGGAACCGCTGGGGCCCATCGCGGCTGAACTGACACCGACAGAAGCGCCACCGAAACCGGAGGCCTGGGCAATCACTTGCTCTACCGGCCCACCCGGTGCAAATTGAACAATAATAAAATTGACCAGCATAATGCCGAATAAGGTCGGCACTATCAGCATCAATCGTTTGAGAATATATACGCCCATCTGTTCCGCTGCCTTCGGTTTGCGTGCTTGTTATTTGTTTATTATCTAACCCCGGTAAAGGCTTCTACATTGGCGGCTTTTTCCTCGTCCCACCACCAAATGTCCTGATACTCGGTCTCTCGCAATAACTTGCCGTGTTCCGGTACACCGTATTTGTCCCAGTGCACAATGTTATATCGTGCCTTGGATGACGATGGAATCTGGTAGTAGTTCCACAACATTACTCGGTCTAATGCCCTCGCCGCTGCCACGTAATCGTCGTATGACTCCGCTTTCTTCATATGGTTGATCAGAGCGTCAACAGCCGGATCCTTCATATTGATCCAGTTATAGCTGTAGGGTTGGTCTGCGAGATTGCTCAAGAAGGAATTTTCCGCCAGCCCAGTGGGGATATTATCTGGCAAAAAGGTTATGGAGCCACCGTCAAAATCTCCGCTTTGATGACGATATAGCCAATTTGACAGTTCAGGCGCTTTTATGGAGCTGCTGATGCCCAACCGTTTGAGCTTTTGTGTAGTGGGAATCCACGCCCGACCCAGGGCGGGAGAAATTGCGACCAGGCTTAAATTAAATGCCTCTCCGGTAACGTTGTGCACGCGTTTTCCATCTTTGACTACCCAGCCCGCAGCCCTCAACAACTGATCAGAACGCAGCAGATTTTCCCGGCTCCAGCCACGACCCTGATTGGGCTGACCTGTATATTCGTGAGTAAAGACTTTTGCCGGGATCCGTTCTCGCAGCGGTTCCAAAAATTTCAACTCTCGCTTGCTGGGCAACCCCGTTGCCGCCAGGTCCGAGCCGTGGAAATAGCTGACGCCAAAGTCGAACATGCCGTAACTGCGTTTACTACCCCATTCGAAATCGCTCTGCAACCACAGCGCTTCGCGAACGCGGATATCCTGAAAGCGCGGTTGTTCCAGATTCCACATTAATGGCCACCACAAACCCGAGGGCCGAGCCAACAACAGCTGGTTTTTTTTCAACAACCCTTTGCGATAGGCAACGGTGTCGTAACCATTTTCCCAGGTTTTCGGTACATCTTCCATATTGAAGTCGATTACATGACTTTTGACCGCTTCCGAGCGTACCTGGTCATCACGGAAATAGTCGACTTTTATCGTATCGAAGTTATACATGCCCCTGCCGATATTGAGGTTCTCCGACCAATGGTCTTTGACTCGCTCATATTTCACCCATCGCCCAATTCGAAAATCGCCAACTTTATACGGCCCTGAGCCTATGGGCGGTTCAACTGTAGTCTTGGTAATATCGCGCTCGGCCCAGTAATGTTTGGCCATAATCGGGGTAACACCCAGCCTCAGGGGAATAAAGGGATCTCCCTTTCCCTGCTCAGTGATATGGAATTTCACTTCCCTAGGCCCAATTTTCTCCACTTTCTGCACGATTCTTAGTAGGGATGTAATGGACGGACTGATATCCGGACGCAAATAGGTTTCAAATGAAAAGATAATATCTTCTACCGTAATCGGTTCACCGTCATTCCATGTAGCCTGTTCACGCAATTTAAAGGCGACCCAGGAAAAATCTTTAGCGTGGGCAACACCCTCAGCGATGACACAATACATCGACGCCGGTTCATCCTGTGAATAACGCATTAGGCTATTCCACACAAAACGTCGGTGCTCAAACCAAAACTCAGCGCCGTGCACGGTCCGGCCGCGGTTGGCGACTGGATTAAAATTGTCCCAGGTGCCCTGTTCCGCCAGGCGAATTTCTCCACCTTTGGGCGCATCGGGATTAACGTATTTGAAATGTTTAAAGCCTGCAGCGTATTCCGGCGCCTTTAGAAAAGCATAGCCGTGCTCGTATTCAATGGCTTGAATCGATTGGCAACTGATTATTATTACTACTGCCAAGAACTTCTTAGGGTTCAATATTCTCTCCTTGGGCCGCCATAATATACAGGATTTACACAGGCCTAAAAATATTGCGTTAATTTAATGCCGGTATAAGCCTCGACTTTTGTTGCCTTATCCTTGTCCCACCACCATAGGCCCTGGAATCCCGTGTACCTTAACAATCGACCGTGCTCAGGAATACCAAGCTTGTCCCAGTGCAGAATATTAAACTCGGCCTTGGAACGCTCAGGCAACTGATAGTAATTTCACAGTAAGACCCTATCAACCGCTCGCGCGGTGGCTACATAATGCTCATTGCTCTTGGCCTGCCTCATATGAAAGATCAACCAATCGATGGCGGGATCTTTTAAATTGGTCCATTTCAAGCGGTAATCCTGATCAATCAGACTTTTTTCGCAAAAACCCCTATCACGATACTTTTTTGAATACTCAGGAGACACTGTTCAAAACAACTATTCACGCATGCACATTATCAAGCACAGCGACTCAAGTCAATCGACCTGCATCTTTTTAAGCATTAAACGAAAGATAAACTCCGGTCCGCAGAAAAACCCGAGATTTACTGCAGGAAATCCAGAACTTTAGTAGGCAACAGTGGAGTATTGCGGGTTGCGGTTTTATTTCTCAGTAAGCTCTTGCAGAATCCCGCCCCCCCTTCCCAACATCAATAGCTAAAATCAGCAACAGCTTGAGCCATATCCACAGGCAGACCATTATTCGATTGCAGGTCGTGTCCTGCTTGCGAGACCTGATTGATTGTCTTTGGGCCCCAGCAGCCGATTTGATGCATGGTGAAGCAGATATCTTTCTGGAAGTAAACTGGATCGACGATGTGGTAACGGTAAAAGTTATACTGAAAGTTTTGGCTATCGGCTAAATGACAACCTTGATAGAGATGGGCATATTGCCCTTGTCCCCAGGCAGTACCGATGTAATCTTCTGTTCCGGTGCCACACAGCGTCGGAAATTCTGCATCGCCGTCTAGAAATATTTTACACTCTCCTTCACCCCACCAACTTTTAAAGTAAGTCTCAGTATTGGCGATAACACCTACATTGACCCCGAGAAAACGACCACGGCCCTGCACCTTCGACAAAAATTCGTAATCTTATTTTGAGTGTCGTCGTATGTTCCCGCCGCCAAAAAGCGTGTAAGTAAAGCGTTTTGTCATCGTGTGCGTCACCCAGGGTGTAATTAATATCGTAAAAAAATTGATGCATATCGTTGTCGGTTTCGTTACTAACAACAATCTTCAGGGCAGTCTTGAAAGGCATGGGGACTGAGCAATTAAAACTACGACCTTCGGGGTTGGAGAAAAGAGCAGATTCAAAGGTGGAACAACGACCGAGACCCTGCCCGAAGAAATCACCCAAAGGGGCACTAACGGCAGGACTTCTTCCCCACCCCAGTACATATCCAAGCGTAATCCCCGCAACATCTTCGGTGAACGATTATTTATCGTCACCCACATGCGACGCACGGTACCGCTGGTCCCCTCAGCATGGGCAAGTACTTTTGATTCGCCCGCCTTGAGAGCAAAACAGGAGGAGCCCTTACGCCCGGCGAGCTCTTTGCCACCCGCACCTTTTTCGCCATGCCAGTTCTCTGGGCTGGCCCAGCGGGATTCTATGCCATCAGGCATGTTAAAAAGTGATTGTTCGTCGTTCACATTGCATCCCTTCTTTGAGTAGCACCCGGCCTGCTCGAGATTTCGAAATAGTTTCGAAATAATTCAACGGCCTTCGCTGCTTCCTCGAGCTTGTTTCCACTGGGTACAAATTCCATCCCCCAAAACCCGTCATAAGCTGACTCAATAGCAGCGCGGACACATGACGCATAGTCGATGGTTTGAGCCGATCCAGGGAAGTCACGGTTTGGGCTACCCGCAACATGAAGATGTGCGATGTGTTCGATATTATCTCGTATCAAAGCCACGGGATCTTCTCCCATGCGGTGCATGTGATGCAAGTCAAGCAAGACTTTCAGGTTTGGCGAGTTGAAGTACTTGGCCAACTCAAATCCAAAGGGACTATTATCGGCTTCATACCCCGGATGGTTGTAGCTGTTCAACATCTCAAAGATCAAAACCCGTCCAGCTTTCTCTGTGTCGGGCAGCACTTGCTCAATCGCCTGGGTACAAGCGTCGAAACCGTCATCAACCCCATCAACACGGTTTCCACTGAAAATAATGACATGGGGGATGTCATCATTTTCAGTTTCACGGATGGTTGCCCGAATACGGTCTATCAATTTTGTATGATTGGCTCGATTATTAAGGCCAGCTCCCATTCCAGGTGCAGCATAGTTTTGGATGGTAAGTCCCGCTGACCGAGCAGCTTTGCGTCGCTGGGCCGGAACCATCTCGACGGCGTCGTAGCCCATTTCTTTTAGGGTCGCATAGTATGTTTCAGCTTCGCTTCCTTCACGAAAAAAGCACCAATCAGGCGCGCTTAAACGGATTTTATTACTCGTCATCTTAAAACCTGCCAGTTTTTGCGATAGTAAGAAGACGGCTCGAAGGAGTCACCGACTTCTTTCATCTTGCCTTCCTTCATTCCTTGAAGTTCAAACTTGAGGCCATCAAATGCAGCCCCTATGGTACGGAGCCATTGAAGTAAGATTCAGACAGTGAAAATGCGTCCTGTCCAATCTCTTTGCCGATAAGTCGGCCGGGAATATCGTCTATGGGCGGGTGAATCCCTCCCCAGATGCGCGAAAGACTGCATTGGTCGGACGCATCCTGATAGGTCGCCCACTGCAAGGTCATGTCTACCGAAGGGCCCTTTTCAAAAACCAAAAATTCGTTTGCAGGGATGTCGAAACCGCTCATGCCGCCGGGAAAGTACTGGCTTCCTGTGAAGGCCGTTAACACTTCGGCTGCGGCGCGCGAGTAGGTTGAGTGGCCTGAAACATAACCAGCGAAGGGTGGGGTCACGAAAGTCGGCCGCTGATAGGGCCACCAATCTTCGGCCCGAATCCAATCCACACCGGCGGCATCGATATCGGGGTCTGCAATGTAATCAGGGCCTCGCCATGCCAACAGCTTGATCTTGCCAACATGTTCATCCGCTTCGCCTGACAGGGGGTCGCCGGATTCGATCAATTCGATGTATCCAGGTTCCAGAGGTATCCCATCTATGTGGTAAGAAGCTAAGGATGTATCACTGTTCTGTCCGAGATCTGCCATAGCACGGATGGATGAAACCGGGCGAATATAGTCATACCAGCCCTTGATGCCCCAGGCGGTCACTGCGGCGTCGTGCATGGCACCGGCTAGGGAAAAATAGACCTTAATATCCCACTCCAGCAATCCAAGTTCAGGGCCGATGCCTTCAAATCTTCGCTGCAACTGTGGATGATCATTCACTTCGTTGAGGATCACGAACCAGTGACCCGGGGGTGTTTCAGAATCGGGGCCATCAGCCCAAAATTCTGCCAGTACTCGCGCATAGTCGCCGCGCGGAACCATTTGCGGTGTATAGGGTAATCCCGTTATTGGGTTGCTGTCATAGCCGGTACTCCCGTCTCCGCCCATCAGTGTGTTATAGAAGTTTGGATAGTCTTCGAATTGAGTCGGGTACGATTGGATATTGCCCAGGCTGGCCGGTGATATATCGACCATCTCGCCATCTTCCGGTGAGAGATGGGATGACCAAATTGATACGAGTGAGAATCCCCATTTGTAGTTGTCACTCAAACTGCCGTCGATGGTGGAGGGCATTCCAGGATCGTGAAAGACCCAATAGTCAAAACCATCCCGTGAGTAGATGGTTCTGTCGTCGTTCGAAAGAGCGAAAGCAGTGACTTGCCCCCATTCTGGGCCGAGGAACTCGGGTGCTGAATTAACCGGGTTACCGGCCTGGTCGATAAAGGCAGGTAAGGACAGCGGCTGCCAACGATTGAGGTCTGTAATATTCGGGTTGCCAGGTAAGTTGGGCTCTAGGGCAGTGTTGACTGGGGCATAATGTTGATTGACATATTTGTTGACCTCGTTGGCCCCGTCTATGTACCCCATGTCGATGTAACACTGTGCGATGTAATTGCCAAGAGCGGCGGCAGAGCCGCCGATATATTCGGTTGATATGTTATTGATGTCATAGCCCAGCCCGAACATTAATCCGTCCGCCCTAGCGGCAATCTCAGCAGTGCCAGGGGAATCGGTGAAACGATGGCGTATGATTCGATACGCGGCAAAACTGATGGCCTCTTCTCGCGCTAGAAAATAGTCGTTAGGCATTGTAAAGGACGTTAGCGGACAATCTGACACAGCTGCAACATTGTCGATGGAATTGCCCAGCAAGAACGGCTCGGCTTCGTCAGAATAGACGGCCCAGGCATCATACATGGCGGAGGAGATGTGGAACAGGTTGCGGGCATGTACAGTAGGTCGAGCATAGTCATTGCGAATCGCGTTGAGCAGGACTTCATTCCATCGCCTGGCAACGGATTGGGGTCTTTCGGGCTCGACGGCAGGTGGTGCTACATAGTTAGCTCTGACAACCGCATCATTACCGGGCATGGTAAAGGTGGTTGATGGCGCATCCGGATCCGCAAACGTACCGCCGTTGTCGGAAGACCAATGACTGAAAACCAGAAAGTCAGGGGCCGCAGCAGCCTGAACCTCGACAGACGAATTCTCAATATGTCGGCCGCCACCGACGCCCTCAACGACGTTGAGGGTCGAACCGGCCGGTAAGCCAGGATGTTGCAAAACAAGTCGTTGGTCGACATTGATGTCGTCCAATTGGCTGACGACATGACCCGGCCCTGGCCAACGCACTTCGATACGATTGACCTGGGTATCCTGGCCGAGCCCAAAATGCATCACTTGTGGGGTTTGTGACAAGTATCCGGAGCCATAGATAAGCTCCTGCGTTTGGCTTCCCGTGGCTGTCGTGATGGTGACGTGTGCACCGATCGCGCTTGCATTGGCGCCTTTACCCGCAAGATCGATCATCAGGTAGTGGTTGGCGTTCTGATGATTGTTGGTGTAGACCGTCGGGAATCGTCCATTGTTGGCAACGAACAGATCAATCTTGCCATCGCCATTGTAGTCTGTGCATACAACCGCTCGTCCCCGACCTATGTGAGTGAGACCGTATTCAGCCGATCGCTCGGTGAAGCTGCCGTCTCCGTCTGCCATAAATAAACGAGAGGAATCTTCGTTGCTGACCCCAAATTCTTCCGGGACGACAGCGCTAGTGGTATGAAAGATGTCGAGGTGGCCATCGTTGTCGAAATCGGCGAAACAAGCCCCCCAGCCCCAGCCGCCTTCTCTAACGCCCGATGTTTCAGTGACATCTTGGAAGGCAAAGTCACCCGACTCAGACAATTGGTTCTGATATAGTCGGTTACCAGTAGACCCAGCGCCCCTGCTGGCATCGGATAGATTTGAGTCTGAATAGATAGAGGTGACGAACCAATCGAGGTCGCCGTCTCTGTCATAGTCTGCGACGGTAGCTCCCATACCGTTTTCATCATTGATAACCGTGCTGGTGATATCGACAAAAGCGATGCCGTCATCGTTTCGGAGCACCTGACTTGAGCCGAAGTCAGACGCTATTAGCAGATCCTGGTCACCATCGAGGTCGATGTCAGAGAAGGTCGGGGTAAAGCTGTATTCTTTGCTGTCTGTGCTCTGCCCTTGTGATTGCAGGATTTCTGCAGTAGCCGGATTGAGTTGAACGATACGGCTGAGATCGCTGAAGTTTCCAGAGCCATCGTTTTGCCACAGATATTGGGAGCTCGGTTGGTTATGGGGCCAACGGGTGCCCCAGTGGGAGAAGAAGAGATCGATGTCACCATCCTGATCAAAGTCTGCCGCGGCCATGGAAAAGGTGTCGCGATCAAGTTGTAGGCCCACGGTGGTGGTTGGCCCGGTAAAATGACCACTGCCATCGTTCATAAAAACTTCGACCGCATCCAGTTGAACTGAGACAAGGTCTTTGGCCCCATCGGAATCCAGATCGAGAAAATAGGCGCCCCGATCCATATGGGTGGGGTTGATACCCCTGTTGTTCAGTGCGGGAACAAAGCGGCTGCCATCATAGCTATAGAGCCGCCCACGCTCCATATTGCCAGGTGCGAAATACAGCTCGAGCCGACCGTCATTGTCGATGTCGGTCAGCGCCATGCCTCCAGGGGCTCGTACGTTTTCGGCACTGGAATCATTTTCATCATCACAGAGACCGAGATCCTTGGTGGAATTGATAAAAAAACCGTTTCCGTCGCCGATTCCTGCACAGTGATTCGGCTCTTGATCCGGAGTAGGATCAGGATTGGGCGTGGCCGGTGCAGGACTGGGTGATGCAGGAGCTGGCGTTGTGGCACTGCCGCCATCACCACCGCCGCCTCCACACGCGACCAAGAGTGCACACAAGCTCAGATAAACGCAGGTGCGCAAGCTGCGTTTTATACGTGTTTGGGAAAGGACAATTATAGATAGGAGAAGATGGCATCTTCTACTAGTGTGCAGCGAACCTGTGTATTGCAAACCAGACTCCTGTATTACTTTGGTTATTATGGATGTACCAGCTATCGTCTTCTCTGCACATTATCAACCAAATTGAACATTATCAATCATTATGCACAATAATAAGCACATATAGTGATCGAAATAGTGCATTACAAAGATAAACTTGTTATAACTACTTTTTGCATCGTTAAATCAGCTGTTGACTCTGATTCGGTGGAGAGGAGAGGATTCATGCAATCGATATTGACTTGCTTGCTACTTGTTTTGCTATTAACCAGCTGAATAAAAACGGGTACACCAGTTAGCCAGCCGGTGTCAATAGTAGTCACTTTAACCTCGTCGATTACTTATTTTTTTTGGGATGACCGTGTAATCTAATCGATCCCTCATTTCGGCTCGGGGCTTTGATAGAACAGGAAACGTCTTATCCATCGTTTCACGGCCCGTGGCTCTACTCTTCCTGGTCGGTTACCTACCGTTTGTTCGATGACTAAAAGTATCGGTATTTTAAGGTCGCCATCCACGTCCTCATCAGAGGGTTGCCGCCACCATAGTCGAAAGAGCTGTAAGCTATGCTTGAAGCTTAGCTGCCGAGGAAGTATGGATAATAAGGATGCCGCTGCAGCCATGATGATGCGAATAAGGTTGTGAGCTAACAGATAGACCCACATTTCCTTTTCTATCATTTCCGGAGTTTTACAGCTCAACTTTGTCATGCCCAACGTTGTTTCAATGTTGCGAAAATCCAATTCTATATGCCATCGCTGTTGATAGCAGCTGCCAATATCTTTTTTGGGTGCGCCTTTCGAGCTGAGTAATGTGGTGACTAAAATCTTATGACCAACCTTGAGTTCTCTTATCGTTAACGCATAGGTATGCGAGGAACGGCAATATTGGGAATATCAATATTACCTATTGAAGCGTCTATCTATAGTTATTATGTTCAAGTTCCAACCTTACCGGCCTTACCAATATTGATAGCCACCATATCTCTACTGGCTTTCTCCACCAATATCTACTTTTACCATCACAATATCGCGATTTCGCTGGGTATCCAAAGCGCAAGCTGGAACGGACTACGCGCTGCAGTCGAGTATGTGGAATCTGGGTGTCTGGGCAGCGGGTTCAACTGCCGGAATTGTCGCAGGAGTTTTCGGGTGGTTTGTATTTTCCCAGTAGCAGCACTGGCGGCGGGTGTCGGTGGGATGTTTTATACCGTTCAACTTGACAGAATTGAAAAAACAGTTATTGAACGGGAAAAGAAAGAACTAGAACTAGAAGCAAAGAATGTGAACTACGATCACTGTGCAAATTGCGCAAGGAAATCTCGCGAAACAAACCGAAGTGCAGGTACACCCTGCTTATATTGTTGGGGAGGTCAGCCCGCATATCTTTGGTGGCTTTATTGAACACATTGGTCGTTGTGTCTACGAGGGAGTTTACGATCCAGATAGCAAATGGGCAGACCAGGATGGATTCCGAACTGATGTGATGGATGCCTTGCGTGAACTCGGTATGACGATGATGCGATATCCAGGGGGAAACTTTGTATCAGGCTGCCATTGGCAAGACGGCGTGGGTCCGAGAAGCGAACGGCCCACGGTGAAGGGCCATGCATGGAACAGTCTGGAATCCAATCATTTTGGCACCGATGAATTTATGGCCCTTTGCCGAAAAATGGATTGGGAGCCGATGATGGCAGTTAACCTGGGTACGGGCACTCCTGAGGAAACCAGAGACTGGGTTGAGTATTGCAATTCACCAGCCGGTAGCCGATCTTCTGACATGCGTGTGGAAAATGGATCCGTAGAACCCTATGGGGTCAAGTACTGGTGTCTCGGGAATGAGATGGATGGACCGTGGCAAATAGGTCATGTACCTGCGGATCAATATGCAATCAGGGCGCAGCAGGCTGCAAAGATGATGCGGGATTGTGATCGGGGTATTCAGAGTATTGCTTGCGACTCCAGCGCTGCGTCGATGTCAACATTCCTCGAATGGGATCAGCAGGTGCTCGAATATATCGGTGGTCTCGCCAAATTTGTCAGTCTGCATCGGTATGTGGGAAACCCGAAAGATAATAGTGCGGAGTATCTGGCAGTTGGCAAAAGCATCGACAAACAGATGGAAGCTGTTGATGCCGTCGTCGACTAGTGCAGTCTAAGAGAAAGTCCCGTCGTCGGTCTTATCTCTGCTTTGATGAATGGAATGTCTGGTATAAGACTAACAGCGCAGAAAATTTTGATGGTAAGGGTGGCTTGGCACCGCACCTGAATGAAGAGGTCTATAATTTTGAAGACGCGCTGGTGGTCGCTCGATTTCTGAACAATTTTATTCGACATGCGGATGTGGTCAAGGTTGCCAATCTCGCCCAGATGGTGAATGTGATCGCGCCTTTGATAACGCGGGGTGATGAACTGCTGAAGCAGAGCATATTCCATGTCTTCAAATTGTTTTCACAGAATAAACAGGGTGTGCCTCACAAGCTGGCGGTCCACGGCCCGGAATACCAGTCTGCCCATGGTAAAGTTTATTATCTGGATTGCACAGCAATATTTAGTCCGGATGGAAAGCGACTTACTTTATTTGCAGTTAATCGATCAGAAATGAATCGATACCATTGAAGGTTGTTTTAAACCAGATCCAGATCGACTCGCTCAGTGAAGCACTAATACTAAATCACCATGACCTGAAAGCGACCAATGGATTTGATACGCCCAATGAAATGACCTGTCAGCCATTTGATCAGGTGCCTGTAGAAGATAATGCTGTGATTGCCGAATTGTCAGCGGCATCCCTAACGAGACTGGTAATATCTGTGGCCCAACCAGCCATTTGATGGATCAAAAACAAAGACATATATTTCTTGAGCGTCCATATATGTCCTGTCGTTCGGTGTTCCACTCCTGAAAAACCTTGAACAAAATGTTCTAACTCTCGATGTTGTCCTTCACCATTTTCTTGTAATCGTGGACCAGCGTGGTCTAATTGATTTATTTCAAGTAGCTCCCGCTGTTTCTCGTAAACCCACTATTCATACGACGTTCACCGTGATCGTTTCGATTTATTCCAACTATTACTAATAAAGTCGCCAGGTCCTATCTCGAATAGCTTGGACCATTTTATCTGCGGTATTTATCATGACCTCTGAGAACCACTAATGACCGGGGCTTTACCATCGTAACGAAAGTCGTCCACGGAACATTACCGGCAACGCTACGTAAGCACTGCCTATTTTCAAAAACTCATGGGATGCAGACCTCGGGGCATCGACATTCCTGACGAATATCTCTATTGTTTGAATTTGATGGGTGTCGCATAATTTCTTTTGAGTATAGGTCGAACAAACCCCCTATTCATCCGGAGTACACGGTAGGACAACAATCGCGTCGAACTCCCCAAAGCCACTGAAGAACGAACCGAACAAAAACACGGCACAGAAAATTGTATCGCAGAAAGTCGCCGCCCTTAAATAGCCAAATTTGTGCTACTGAAAATCGCGGTGACCGAAGTTGTGTCAACGACCGGTATAGCTAGGTTTGCGTTTTTCAAAAAACGACTTTTGCGATTCCTCGACGTCACCTCTGGTGCGTGTGGACAACGCGCCCAACCGTGCTTCGTATTCGCTCGATGCCAGAAATGTCGCCTCCAATCCGGCGCGAACCGCCCGTTTGGAAACCCGAACCGCTGATGGCGGTATCTCACACATACTTTTCGCGATATTTAATGCGCAGCTTAACAGTTCTTCTTCGGCTACCAATCGATCAAGCAGTCCTATTCGGAAGGCTTCTTGCGCATCTACCTGACGACTGGTGAGACTTAAATCCATGGCCCGGCTCAAACCAACAATGCGCGACAACAGGAAGGACATCCCACCTTCGGGGGGCAGGCATCGCTCCTGATAGACGGTGACAAACCTCGACGCAGCGCATCCAACCCGCATATCACAACACAAAGCAAGCGAAAACCCGGCCCCGGCTGCGACACCGTTGACCGCCGCAATCATTGGTTTATCAACTGCATACAGCGCCTTACCCTGCCTTGATATCCAGGAATCTTCAGTTAACAGCTCGTTCAGATCCTGCTCTTCAACAGGCGGCGGTGCCGGTCCTTTCCCCACATCGGCCCCTGCGCAAAAACCTCTTCCTGTACCAGTCCAAAGCGCTACCCATACGTCATCGTCCTCCTGAATACGCTGGCATATCTCCAGGATATCCTGATGACATTGGGCATCAATCGCATTGAGTCGCTCGGGGCTGTTGAGTCTTACTTGAGCGATATGGGTGTCTTTATCAACGTCGTAAACGATATTCTTATAGGTCATATTAGGCTCTCGCGTAGCTAAAACTGTAGCACCAGAATAGTAATTACCGAACAATAGGCGATAAATTTGTAGATCGACTTTTTGGTTAAACCGGGTTTTTGTTGCTGCTTTTCTTCCAGGATCAAACCCGCCATTAGATCGTCGGCTTCGGTACTGCTCAAACGTTCGACTTGGTCGGGCAGTTCCCGAGCCGTCACCGGTTTTCTTCGTCCCGGTGCGCCACAATGGTCCCCTGATTTATTGCCTGCTGCACCGCTTGCTGTGACCGATCCTGTTTGCGTTTTATTGCTTCCAACGAGTATAGGTGGAACAAACCCCCTATTCGTGGCTACTCAACCCCATTCATCCGGAATACGGCAAACCCCATAGCGGTTGAGGTAGCCGAAAGCTACTATAAAAATGCGAATTGTTCGCACGTTGATTATCATTTACCCGCATTTGGATGCTTATCGTGAGTGTGGTTTATTTAGATAAAAGTAAAAAAGGTCGTTTGTATAACACAAAGACGACCCACAATAACACGAACAATCGAGCATCTACTTTAACCAGGCGACAGCTCGGCGTCACGACTATTAAGTTCGGACTGTACTTCGGCCAGACGCTCCTTGCTGACATCGAGTTTCCGTACCATCCACCAGGGAATCAGCAGGAATATCGCCATCACCGGGCCAATCACGATACCGATGCCTAGCAGCGCTGACGCAGGTGCCTCACCGGGTGCAATTCCAGTCTCCAGGCCGATTATATCAAGCAGGGGACCACCTATCATATAACCAAAACCCATGACGAATTTGGCGGCAAAGGCCGCTGCAGCGAAGAAAACCCCCTCCTGTCGGCGCCCGGTTTTCAGCTCGTGCTCATCGGCAATATCCGCCATAATCGAGTGGTTGGTGACCGAGCGAATAATGGTTAGCGCTGTGCCGATAATCGCCTGTACAAAAATTATCACAAACAGCAAGGTCGTACCATTTTCGGGCAGTAAGCCTAACAGCCGGCCAGGCACAAACCAGATGGTGTTGAGGGCGATACCCGCAACGGCAAAAGTTAACAGGTCCTGCTTTTGCCAGCGGCTGGCCAAGCGACTCATAAGGGGAAAGATGAACATCACTGCGGCCAGTGAAGCCATGGAAAGAAGAGCTATTTGCGATACGGTGAGCTCCCAGAAATAAGTCCAGGTAATCATATTGAGCGCACCCAGAATACCCAGGGTGGCACCAATACAAATATCCAGGACAACGAGGCGCCTGAAATTGATATTACCGAAGGTTTCGATACTATCTTTCAGCATACCCATAAAGCCGGGGGTGGGTTTATTTCTGCCGGCCACTTCCTGCAGTCGCGGTATAAAGTGCCGGGTACCGAAGGCACAAAAGGTACAGGTAATCACCACGACCAGGAAGGCTATCCACCCAAACCGATGATAATTTTCAATCACAAACCGACCGTCTTGTCCGTCAACAGTTGCAAATAACAATGGCAAGGTAATCGCCGGTAACAGAATCCCGGCCAGCCAGCCCAAATTGGTTCTAAAGTTGACGATCGAGGTTCGTTCGAAATAATCATCGCTAAGTTCTGCCCCCATCGCGGTATGAGGAATGATGAAAACAGTCAGAAAAGTCCTTAACATAATCACCGACATCAGCAGCCAGCCAAACAATAACCACTGAGTGCCCAGTACCGCCTCGATCGGCTGGAATAGAAAAACAAAGGACAAACCCAATGGCACCCCACCCGCTAACAACATGGGGTGACGTCTTCCCCATCGGGTTTTTAGTCTATCCGACCAAGCGCCTATCATGGGATCCGATACGGCGTCCCACATGACCGAGAGAAAAATCGCCAAGCCGGTAAGAGAACCCGATAGGCCGAGTACCTGCGTATAGTACAGCAGCACAAAGTGCCCGAACGCCACATCCTTAACCGCAAAAGGCATTGCGCCACTGCCATAGGCCAGCTTGGAACCGACTGAAATTTTATTCATAATTCAACACTCATAGAATTTGACCTTTAAAAACCTGGAGGAGTATCTCCAGCTAGACTGTCAATACAATAGGCACTGTTAATAACCGGGTGTCAGCAATACGAAATCACTGGTGTTGCACTTCTGTTCCACAGAACTACCCAGGAGATCGAGCAGGAGATCTGGCCCCGCCTTCGGCGGTTCCAAATTTATTGTTAGATCGAAGGAGTAAACAGTCTATTATTGTTTATAAAAAACATGCACTAGCCAAGAGTTGCGCCTTGTACGCTGCCCGGGGAAGGTGGTAAGACAAAAACGCCTCTCACTGCATAGCTAGCACATGTTAAAAGAGTATAAGCCCATTATTACAACATCAAGGCTGATCGGTGCTGTTGCCACCTGCCAAGCTTTCAACCTTGATGTTACTCTGAACCTACTAGAGTACTTACTTAAAACATGAATCGAGCGACTAGGCTAAACCTCCTACCACGAGGATCTATAGGCGCTTGTGCGTCATAACGCAGACCTGAGTTACCTAGTTCACGGTATGGAAGGGGAGAATTGAACATATCCATCATGTTGAATGAAAAAACCGCAGAGCTAAGGCTACTGCTACTATTAAACTCATGCCTATATTGGTAATGGAAATCCCAGGAATCGTAACTGGGAATGGAATCCCGCACTCGGGCCGCGACCTCTGGAACGTTATTATCTCTTATAAAATCTGCTACCAGATCTGTGTATGAACCAATAAATCGGTTAGTGAAGCTTAAAGTGTGTTGGGGTAAGTACCACCAGAAATTAATATGACCTCTGTTATCGGGAAGTGAACGTGTAAGACCGTCACCACCAGTTGTACCAGCTGCATCAAAGACGCCGGTGCCGTAAAAACCATTCTCAAAACCAGGTATATTTTTCAAGGTGTATTGGTTTATATGGGTGTATTCAAGGCCGACACCGAAAAGCCCCCAATCAGTATCGAAACGGTAATTCATCGCTAAATCAATACCATCGGTCGTTATCTCACCAGCATTGATCGACTTAGCAGAGATTGATCTTATCCCTGCATACATCGCCGATGTGCCTCCAGCTCTTAAAACCGAATCGACCGCATATGTATCCTGATCAACTACACAGTTCAGGCGAGGAAATTCTTCGATATTGGGGCTTGGAGGTACAGGCGTTGCCGCCAGTGGAAATGCGATATCAGCCAAGGGGTCCGCGGGAAGTCCATCTCCATACTCTGCAGATAATGCAATCGGATCACACGGGGTTTTGAATTCAGCCCTAGCGTCATCCAACCCAAAAGGTTGTTGGGTATGATTGAGGATGTAGTTATCCGGGTCCGCAGCAGCGATAAGGAATGCTTCTATTTCATCATTAAACGCTTCTGCCGCCGGCTGAGGACTCACACGATCGGAGTATTCGAAGCGCCAGTAGGTCATACCTATATCAAACCCTTCTACATCAAGCCCAAGAAAATCCTGTGGCTTCCACTGAAATCCGAAACTATAGGTATCGGCTTCTTCAGGCCCAAGTTCAGGCGAAGGGGCTCCAACAAAGTAAGCACTCTGGTATCTATGGTTTTCTGTATCTCTGGGATCCAGAATACCAGCGCGTACCGCCTGTGCACGAAATGGGTCTTGAACGGAGGCGCCATAGCTGCCTAGACCATTTTCAACAACACCGGCATTAGGTGCCCGAAAAGACTTAGAAAATGACCCACGTACCAGTAATTCATCAATCGGTCGATAGCTGACAGCGATTTTAGGCGTGACCTTACTGCCAATACCGCCATTGTATTTCTCGTAGCGTAGGGCGACTTGAGATTCAAAATTCTCCCAAACCGGCAGTGATAGCTCACCGAACACAGAACCTACCTTACGTTTAAGGTTGAACGTATATGAGCAGCGATCACAGGTTAAGCTATTGCTAATAAACTCATGTGTTTCATTAACGGTGCCACTTTCCCGAATCATTACTCCTTCATCATTATAGATGGGCCCATCGTCATTAAAAGATTTGATGGCGTTAGTAACCCCTTCACCAAACGGATCTAACAGCGAGCCGGCATTAGAATCACGCGTCTCTTCACGATATTGCATACCCATTGCAAACTGAGCAGTTCCGCCTGCCATTTCAAATAACTCACCAGAAACCACGGCATCAAAAACAGCTAACTGGTTTCGCTTATCCGTGAGCAAAACATCTTGAGTCATCCAGTCTATCAGCTCGGCACTATTAGCCAAATCAGGATTACCACCAGGCTGAGCAGTAAGATACGGATTGAAAAACTGGCAGTCTCCTACACCATGATTATTACTGGTCAGCGCCAGAGACATATTCCGGTGTAGATTATTCACATTTTGTTCAGATGAACCTGTTGTTATATGAGGTAAGTAGTCGTAGGCATTCCAACCGCCCCAGGCGTATCGTGGCGTTTGAAAGTCAAAGTCTTCGACCCCATTTGGCACACAGTTCGCGCCACCTAGCCCATTTGCTGCGAGTTCGGTGCGTTCACGATTCATGTGCAGCCCAGACGCTTCCAGGCTGTTTTCACTCCATGACAGGCCCACATCAAAATTTAGATTACGATCGGCAAAATCAAAATCACCCTTCAGACCCAGTTGAACGACGGAGGCTCTTTGCTCGTTAGAGTTTTGAACACTTCGTTTCCGTGGAGCTCCGATTTGTAGGTAGTTGTCCATCGCAACGTTTGGACCACCATTGTCGGTTGCCCCGGGATGGTTTGAAATGAAGGTCGGCGCTTCCAGAGGCTCTCTACCCTCACGAACAACATAGGGAGCAAAGAAACCTAACTCCAATCCACTAGACATCTCGTTGCCACCAAAGGCACCGGGGGGCGCTAAAGTGAAGTGTGGATAGGGGGACCCCGTAGTACCATCATGAGCCCAAACGGCTTCACTTTCAGAATAGTTAAAGAAGCTATAAAACTCCAGCTTATCATTGAACACATGGCTTAAGGAACCGGCGATACTGTTTCGTTCATACTCAGTAGTAATCTGTCTGAATTCAGAAGTATCTTCCCGGCACATGGAGTCTGGATATCCTTCTGCTGTATATTGCGTCCCAACGAAGAATGGGTCACCACCCGAATCGGTGAGCTCATAACAGAGCGGATCAGTAACCCGTGTTCCCCCATGACCGCCTTCTGCAATAGCTTGGTCAATAAGCGGCTGATTCACCCAAGCCGGGTTCAGGTCTGTACCGTCAAAACCCAGGGTCGGGGAGGGCCAAGTGCCAACAGTACCGGTAAATTGCTCTATGTCTTCGTCAAAAAAATTGGCCTTGTCAACACCGACCTCGTCCTGGTGATAGTGTTCACCTGAGATAACAAAATGGGTATCTTCATCGTCACTGCGCCAGCCCCAGATGCCAGCAGCTCTCTCATTAAGTCTGTCCGTCGCTTCAGTCATGCCACCGGTTTGACCCTCTATTTCCAAACCTTCAAACTCAGTACGCATAATGATATTAAATACACCTGCCACTGCGTCCGACCCATACAGGGCAGAACCACCATCAAGCAATACTTCGAAACGTTCAGTCATGATACTGGGAATGTTCCCAGTATCAACCACTTCGCCACCGGAAGTGGTTTGGGCGGCCAATGGCGCCAAGCGCTTACCGTTAACCAAGACCAAGGTTGAATTGGGGCCCAAACCTCGTAAGTTAACGTTTTGGACACCGACCAAATCGTTGGCTGGCGAAGCAGCCGAACTTTCATTGTTACCCAGGGAGCCGCTGTTAACCGTCAGGTTTCTTATCACGTCGTTAAGCGTGAAAGCCCCTTCAAGGTCAAATTGCTCCCTGTCGACTACTTTTACAGGAGAGGGAGCATCTGTGGGAGAGCCTTTAAGGTAAGAACCCGTGACCACCACCTCCTCAATTTGTTCACCATCGTCATCCTCGGCCAAGACCGAGCCTCCACAAAGGCTGCTCGCTAAGCCCACGAAAGCCAAGCGCGCCCCAATACTGCGTAAGATCATTCTTTGGTCTGCCATTGGCAAAACCCTCCCGTTTGATTAATTTTATATTATTTTATTATCCAACCTATTTTCTTTCCAAAATGGGCATCACTGACAGCGGATTCGCACGGACTAACTAGCGAATCTGGAGAAGAATATTCAGCCCTTAGATGCACATTAACAAGCATCTTGCACATATTCAAACACTTTGATCTTTTTTTAGCCTTAAAACGAAAATACTCAGCCGCTTAGAGTTCATTCGCTGTCAATTTCACCCATAACCCCTACATTCTTTAACACGGGGAAAGCATAAAGAGCATTCATAAAGCTCTTATAGGACGAACCTCTTACGACTATCTAATAGAAATCACCTCCCACCGGAGATAGTAGGCGTAATCGTTGCTGTGATCGTTTTGCTGGCCAATCAGACAGAGCTCAAGCTCAGAGCCATTTTCATGTGAATCTTACGTCGCGGCTACTTTACCCGCTGCTTCAACCGTTACAACCGATAGCCTTCTGCGAGCAGGAGCTCCGACAATGCCCCTTTGTAGTACTGAAAGGCAGTCCATTGATCATCTCTGAGAACCTTTCGCATGGGCACGTCAAGCTCATCATATAGAAGGGAGATGGCTTGGCTAACCTTTGCCTCTCGACGCTTGCCGCTGGCGCGATAGTCTTTGTAGAGAGCCTTTCTAACATCACTCAAAAATTTCTGGAGGGATTTATCGAATGAGGCTTGTTGCTCCCCAGTGAGCTGCATATTATTGCTGGTGCGAAGCAGGTTCTTCCGTTCGAGACTCAACTCTGCGCCAAAGGCAGTCGAGGGCAGCGAGAGAATCAACAGAGTCAGTCCGACAAATATTTTTTTCATGGTTTCTCCTGAGGTAACCGAAATTGATACGGAGCTACACTAGCATAAATCCTGATCAATATGCTTATTAATGTGCATTAATTGTGCATTTTTATACCCTTAAATGAGCGGCAGTGGCCGAAAATCACTTGCCATAAAGCTGACAAGCCATATCTTGTCGCTGATCTCTCGGATTAGCGGAGCTACTGCTCGCAAAAGGCCAGCGGTTGTAACGGTTGAGAATAGGTACTATTAAGCATATTTTTCCAGGGTTTCAAAAGTATCCGTATGGGGATCTTTGACAACAGATTTTGAAAAGCGTACTGGATGGTCAATTGTCAATTGGCATGGTCAATGACTGATATGGTGCTGATCTGAGCCTAAAGGTAAGAACTTTAAACCGTAGCCCCCTAAGCCCAGAAATAACCCGTTTCGTGATGGTAGTAGATGCCCGAACTTCAGTCTCGACAGCAAAAAACAATCTCAGGACGAAGGGAAAGACGGAAAGCTCAAGCTCAAACTGCAGAGAATTCTTCTTTGAAAACCTTCACTTTCTTCTTACTCTTCGCGGTGAAACCTTTCGTCAACGGAAATTGTTCCACAATACGATTGAAAGTTTACAGACTCAGATCTTTGATCGTAATATCCTTGAAATAAACTTCCATGTCCATGCCGCCATGCAGATCAAAACCAAAAAAACCTTCGGTAGGACTCGGATCATTTTCTAATTCTGCCGTCTTAACTCCATTTACATATACAGAGACATCCTTCCCAACGGCACGAACCATCATTTCATTCCAATCGTGCTTCTTGTAAAACGCCGCTACTTTTTTTGGAGAGACAACAACAGTCCAGTCTCGGCCAAATGTTTCGTAAAGTCCGCCGACATTATTTCCCCAGCTATCAATTTCAGCCTGGAGACCTTTAACGTATTGATCTGTTTTAGCTGTACGGAAGTAAAAACCCGAATTGCCATTCATTGCTTTATACTTCAAAGAAACTTCAAAATCTGAATACTGCTTTTTGGTAATCAGCATCCCAAAGCGCTTTTCCGACTTTTTTTGTGTTCCATAAATCATCCCATCTTTAACAGACCACTCGCCACCGGGAATAATTTCCCAACCGCTAAGTGTTTTTCCATCGAATAAAGCAACAGCCTCATTTTTCTCAAATGAGGCACAGGAGGTTAGCAAAGCCACAAACAACAAACATATAGTTTTCATTTTTTCCCTTAAATAATTAATTTTGTGCCTCTTTCAGCGTCGGCAGCCGCCGGAGGATTTTGGTCAATAGCTGTTAAAGATCGTGGGCTTTTCCCAGTGTGACGAGGTTCAGCTTTTCTTTACAACCCGGTTAACCGGCGTTTTTCAGTTCCACTTGGCCTGTTTCGAATTGATTTGAGCTTTTGTAATCTAATATTGAATGCATCACAGACTAACTGTTCTTTCATTTGCGAACCGATACGCCAGCCCTCTTCGATAAAGTTTGTTGTTATTCCACGAGCTGCGTAGCCTGGCTGGTGTGAAGCTAACTCTTCTGTTCGAGACTGTTCTCTGCCTCCGACCCAGTTGAGTGCAACACGAGAGAGAACAGAGTCATTCCAACGAAGTTATTTTCCATGGTTTCTCCTGACATATTTGAACCTTATGCGGTGCAATACTAGCACGGCCCCAACATCATGCTTGTTTTTGTGCACCAATAGTACACCAAGCAGATAGCGATGCAAATAGAATCACTGGATTCCGAACAACATCGTTTGGAACTCAGGAGAAACACAACAACGAATTGATTTTATCATCAGGTACTCATCGCCGAATGACTGTTAAGTTGGCATGCTATCTGGGACTATGAAATAGTACCAAGCTCATTTGCCTTTTTGCACTCATGGTTTAGGCGTGATCGCAGATGCTAGGTCCGGATTGTCTTCTTCAAGAGCAAAAACCCAGATAGCTGCCCCCTTACCCAGTGGACGTGGAGCAAGCTTCCAGCCTTCTGTTTTGGCATAGTATTGCATCAAACCTTTCCAGTCGCGCACGTGGTTGTTCTCCTGGCCCACCACTACCGCGAGGTATTGTATGCCTGCCACTGCATAACTGACGATACCTGTGCTGGGCGTATCATCAAGCACCTGCTGCCAGAGAATTTCTCCTGTAGCTTCGTCAAACGCTTTCAATGAGGGAACAATATCACCAGAAAAAACCAGTCCTCCACCGGTTGCTAGCAAAGAGCTGACGATGGGCGTCTGTTGACGATGCTTCCATGAGAGTTTACGGTTCTTCATATCCACAACCTGAATAAGCCCCATTTTGCCATCTTTGCTATTTGGGTGTATGGTCGAGACGATGTTGACTCCGGTGCCTAATAGCGGGTACCCCTCCCCCCCCGCAATCCAGCAGCCTTCCGTTAGACTGACAAATAGACGCCCTGATTCCGGATTGTAACCCATGGGCGGCCAGCTTCTTGCGCCCACAGAATTGGGACAGACTAAATAGGGTTCTTTATTTGTCGGCACCGTTTTCGGATTGAGGGTTTTCTCTCCGGTAACCGGATCAATACTGGCGATCGTTGTCTGCACGCCCAGATCAAATGAGAAAAGGTATTCGCCTGTTGCTGCATCCAGGGTTTCGACAATGCCCTGCTTGCCGATATTGGTCACCACTTTTCGCATCACCCCATCCACCGGTAATTCCATAATCTGGCGCTCAAAAGCCCAGTCCATATCCCAGTAGTCGTTAGGCAAATGCTGGAAGTGCCACTTTAACTCTCCCGTATCTGGATTCAGCGCAATAGTGGCGTTGGTGTACAAGGCTTCATTGCTCACTCCCTCTTTTTCTACAAGATGCAACAAAGGCTGCACATCATAGGTTGGTGCGACGCCGAAATATATAAGGTTCAATTGCGGATCATAACTGCCCGGAATCCAGACAGATCCCCCACTGCGCCGCTCAAGAGGCAAATCGTTCCAGCTATTACCGCCGGGCTCACCGGGTCTTGCAATGGTATAAAATCGCCAAACCTCTTCACCTGTTTTAGCATCCAGAGCAAAAATGAAACTGCCTTTGGACACCGAACTACCTACCACACCCTGTACAATTTTGTCGCCGGCAATAGTAGGTGCTGCTCTTAATTCAAGACGTTCCATACCACTGTACTGCTTCAAATCGTTAGCAATTTTATGATTCCAGATTAACTCACCCGTCTTTGCATTGAGGGCTAACATACGCATATCAGAGGTAGGCACTATGACCAGCCCTTCGTACAAGGCTATACCCATTTTACGACTAGGGGCAATCTCCGGTTCATGGTGATAACGCCACAGTAACTCTCCATTGGTTGCGTCCAACGCCATTACCGTATCCGGGAATGTATAGAAAAACATGACACCGTCGTGCACCAAAGGCGTTGGATTGTTATTGCCAGGGGGTAATTCCAGACGCCAGGCTTTTTTCAGTTGATCGACATTTTTCTTGTTTATCTGATTAAGTGGTGTGAATCCCTTACTGTCATTAGTACGGTGCCAGCTTAACCAATCATTTGGGGAGGGATCATTCAACATCCCTGTTGTGACAGGGGATAAATTATCGAGCAACGCCGACTGCCCCTTCACTGCCAACCGGGTTCTTGCTGTTGGCCCGCTATCCAGTGGCACCAACAATGTTGTTAGGAGACCAGAGGCTGCGGGCAAATCGACTTCACCGGCTTTCACCCCATTTGCCTGCATCAGAAAGGCCAATATATTCGCATAGTTTTCATCACTCAGACTGCCAGGCTGCATGGGGGGCATCCGCTTTAGATGTTTCATTATTCTTGCTGCTGGCTTACCGCCGAATCGCAAAGCGAAAACATCACCCGCCAATCCAGGTACCAACATCTGCCCCTTAAGAGTTGCTCCATGACAAGCTGAACAATAAGCCTTGTATTGCTCCGCTCCGGCGCTAGCCTGGGCTTCAGAAAATACCAGTTTACCCTCTACTCCCATTCCGGCTACTAACTGTTGTGCAAAATGCAGCAAACCAAACAAGACTGCCGCTTTCAAAAAGACAATTTTTCTAATTCCCATGTTCCTTATACCTCCTGATACAAATTTCTACTGTAAGGTTCGGCATCGCCGTCGTATTCCGGTTGCATTGCCTTAACCATACGTCTGGATTCATTCGGCCAATTCTCAGGTATTGGCTGGATCTTCTGTATCATCTGTGCTTTTACCCGCTCTGGTAGCTGATCGAAGCTAGGCTGGTACCACAAAGTGATTACCGTTCGCAGCGATTCTGATGTATTAGCGTGGGAGGCATGCAATAGTCGCGCATCGCCGACTAACAGATCGCCAGCGCAGACCGGAAGATCTATCTCGTCCGGACGGGTAGAGAAGGCTGCGTCGCCTGGGTTGTCGATTCGGCTCAATGTCGCGCTGTGTGGACTGGCCAACTGATCATGGAGCGGATTGTGCTGCCGGTGTGAGCCGGGGATCACCCGCAGGCAACCGTTGGCTGGCGTCGTGTCTACCAGGTAGTACATGAAGAACACTTGTTGCGGTACTCGCGACCTGGCATCGGGGTCTTTCCATGCAAACCAGTCATAGTGCCAAAAGAGTCTCGCACTACGGGCAGGCTTACTGATGATGTAGCCATCAGTGAAAGTCGGATTGCTATAGCCAAAGGTCTCAAGACATGACAGCGCTGTCGGTAGAGTAATGAGTTCTGCCATTATCGGGTCCGCCATGGTAGATAACATTATGCCCTGCGATCGCTTTGCTTCTTTGTGCCGGCAGAGTTCCTCGGTAGTTGTGCGCAGTGTATTTAGCAGATTTTCGGGAAGCACCGCGGGGAAAAGCTGGTAACCATCCTTAATGAGATCTGACATAGCGAACTGACCCCTGATAACAAAACAATACTAAATAAAAATTCATTCGTTATTCGCAACCAGTTTGAAAGCAGCCTCTTCCTGTGGATACAACAAGGACCCATCCGGATTGAAGACATCGTGAAATAGTAAGTCGGGGTCGCCTTTCTCAGCATTCCATCCCCAGGGGTAGATCGTCTGGGTCTTACCAGATACCAATCCCCAGTTAATAGCCCCAACATTATACTTCTTAAGAATTGGCAAACAGTACGGAAAGGTAGAACCGCCACCACGGGACATGTATTCGGTACACATCATCGGGCGTTCGTGACGCCCAAGACTCTGAATCGTTCGCCCCAGTATTTCCGGAGTTCGGTAGGAATGAAACGTGATGATGTCAGAGTTCTCAACACAGAAGTCCCTAAGCGATTTGTACTCTGGTGCGGGGTGCCACACGCCAGCAGTGATGGGCTGGCTCAAGCCTTCAACGGTCCTGGCCCATTCGAACACCGCCCGCAGCAACGGCAAGGAACGAGCGCCTTGCTTATCCTTACCTCCACTTGCATCACCGCTGGTTCCGTTGCCAGGTTCATTGTAGAGGTCCCAAACGGCGATTCTCTCATCGGACTTATAGCGCGCCAATAGATCTTTAACGTACTGTTCCAGTCGAGGCCACGCATCGGGGTCATTTACAACCTTCACACCCGGAGACTGCACCCAACCGGAGTTGTGAACAAACGGGATGGGATCTGGCTGCCGCCCCAACGCAGATGACTGCTGCCAGCAGTCATCAAAAAGCACGAACATCGTCTTGATCCCCTTTTTGTCTGCAATGTCGAGGTACATGTCGATTCGATCGCAGAAACCGGTCCGATCCTGCTGCCACAACAAGTCATGGAGGTAGACCCGCATCATGTTCATACCGAGTTTATTGGCGAAGCCCAGCTCGCGCTCGATGGTCTCCGGATCAAAGCTGTCTGCCTGCCACATTTCCAATTGGTTGATCGCAGTACTGGGGATAAAGTTGGCTCCAACAAAAAAAGGCTGCTTTTTGCACCAGGCTTCTGCTTGTGATTTTTCCCATTGTTGCATATTGACATCTCCTGCTTGCTTGCGTCTTGGTATGGTCGTTAGACAAGTAATTTGTTTACAAATCAACAAACTCACGATAGTGGCCATCAGTCATATCCATCAACTCATCACGACGGCCTTTCTCCCTAACCCAACCGCACAATATCAAGCTTTATGTTCTGCTACAATCATAATGCACTTTTTTAAGCGCGCAGAAAGAGTCAATCTCAAAAACCTGGCACGACACTAACCCGCCGAAACGTAATTGAGTCGATTTAGGATAGAGAGGGATCTTCCAATCACTTGGCAGCTACGATCTAACGATGAGTTCCTACTTCGTGATAGCTGTCCGTAAGACTTCTTTATTTGTATACTCGGTGGCCTGGACGATTTTGTTCCCGGCGAACTCAAAAACGGTGCAGTAGGTATTGGTATAAGGTGACCCATCCACAGTATTCCCGTTCACGTACTTATATTCAGCAACAACCCTATTCTTGTCTCCTACAATAGAGACGTAAATTGGCGCGCCTAAACTCCATAATAATTTACTTCTTTCTGCCAGTGCTGCTTTGCCATTTATCGTTGCGTTAGGAAAATTCCAAACAATGTCTTCGGCAAGCTGATCTTCCAGACCAATTTCACCGTTTAAGAATTTTTGGATAATTTGCTTGTTTGCTTCTGTATCCATTATGAAGTGGTCCTTCGAAGCACCCAGCTTATTGACTCCGGTATCGGTGTTTGTGATAGCTGACAATGGAAGTGAAACGAAAAATACAGCAGCCATCAATGTTAGCAACTTGACGAAATTAACCCTTGCTCTGCGGCGGGACGGTGACAGGATGGCTTCAATGCGATCGGAAAGGGGATTGCGATGCCCCCCCATACCTATTCCAGAATAACTGACGCTATTGTTCTGTTTCGCAATGTCTAAAAGGGTCTGGGCGTAGTCATGCGCTAACGCACCGTTACTCAACACCCAATCATCACTGGCCAGCTCTGCCAAATGATGGAGGCGTTTGCGTAAAAACCAGGCAAGCGGCTGAAACCAAAAAACAATCGTCAGAAAATGACTCACGATCTGAGTGAAACAGTCACCTCGATATAGATGTGCCAATTCATGATCCATAGCTTCCTTTTGTCGATTTAACGGCCACTCACTGAAATTTTCCGGCAACACGATATAAGTCCGCCCTACTCCCCACATCCAGGGAGTTGGACAATCGTCAGTTTTAAGTTGCGTCACCGCTGGACCGACAAATCGTACCGGCGCGATGAACGGTAAACGCAGAAAACCGGGTGTATATTCAGGTTCGTCAAGGCCCCTGATTTTTCTCGAAATACGCCGATAACTGGCAACAGCGGAGATTACCAGCAGGCCGCCGATGCTTAGATACAAAGCCGTCAGCCAAAATGGGTAATCACCCATCAAGCTGGCTTCGATTGATGAGCCCGTTATTGATGAGGCACTTATCGATGAGGCAGTTGCCGAAAGAAAGATACCTTCCTTGCCAAGGTCACTCATAGATCGGGACAAATTTAAGCCGTCCAAATCGGCAACGCGCCAATCATAAAACCCATCGAACGCTAATAGTACAAGCAGACTGCATAAGCCAGAGAAAGCCAATATATGTCTTTCGGCAGCAGAAAAACCACGTACATAGGTCAACAGGATTACTGCGGCAAGAATCGCACTGGATTTAATAAAAAATTCGAAAAAGAAATCTATCACCACCCACTCCTCTTTACATCAGGCTATTATACTTTTTTGTTATCGTTTCGTGCCGTTTGAATCAGGGCTTCAAGCCGGTCAAGCTCCTAAACATCGATAGTATTCTTCGACATTGCCAACGACGTACTCATCGCGTCCGCTGAAGACCCAGCAACTAGAGAAGCAACCATTCCTTTCATGGCAGACATTCTTTGACTTGGTAGATTTTTAGCAGGTGAGAACAGATAACGTGGCCCGTCATATTTCTGCTTCAGCAGCCCTTTTGTTACCATTTGTGAAAGGAGCGCTCTAGATGCTGAATACGAACCACCGATATCGGTTTGTAACCCCTGTGCATTACAGCGAGCTTTGGCGTAAACTACGTCCATCACCTATTGTTCTCGTCTCGCCAATTTTTCCGCCGCGATCTCTCACTTAGCATGTAAATCTATCACGATAATGCACATTAATAAGCAGTCTTGCAAATATTTTTTCATTGACTCGCACAATTTACCCACAAAAACCTATTTCCCCAGCCGCGAAACCGATCACACTGATGCCCGCATATATGCACTACATACTTCTTCTGTCGCGTATGTGAGTAAATAAGCAGAACAAACACCCCGTTATTCCCGCCAAATGCTGTGGCAATTGTTCCCGCTCGGGTAAGGTCAAAGATGTATCGCATTCTTTTTGAATCTAACAAGTTTCGCATAATCTCTGAAACTGCCTCTCCCCGTCAGCCAGCCAACTATTGTCTAAACAACTTCTAACAAATGCAAAGCATAGGGAAAAGGTATGGGTTGATATAAAACTGCATTAGACATGATGCCAGACGTATTGCAAGATAGACCCATTACCTACTAGTAATTCTCAGAAACTTTTAGTTTAGAGTTTTTATGATAATGGGCCGCCCCGACAGGGGTTCGAGAAGTACTTTGCAGTAAGTCGATTCGACGCAAAGGGCCTTCATTCGTCCTATGCGCTGCAACGCCTGCAGAGGTCTGTGGCGAGGGATTTCAGTATCTGCTGGGCCGAGAAGAGAAATTCAGATTGGGTTATAGCTACTTAATCCGGTGCATTAAAACGAGCATGAGCCCTACTGGGTCTCTCCTTGCCCCATCCTTTATGGCTCTGGGGCTTTTTTAGTAGGAAATATGAGCGTAAGGAAATGAACGTATTGTGGATAAATAAGGATAGCTACTGCAAGAACAGCGGGTTTAGCGAGGGCCGGGTTAGGGATTGGACGTGCTGTTCGACAATGCCGGTGGAGCATCCGATATTGCCGGCCCCCCATGCATTTAACATCGATGACGTCAGTGAAGAGATTGTTAAATACTCCTCATCGTATTTGATCGGTACCTGCATGGTGGCGACAAAGCATGCATCACCCATCATGCGTAAGCAGCAATCTGATTCGAGTATTGATAATTCCTCCAAGCGTGCGCTTCAGGCCGAATTAGCTACGGACCCGCATTACTTTGCCCCTACAGCAGGCCTCTCGAATAATACCAAGTCGGTAGCGATGCAAAGTAATGTAAATGTACTACTATCCGGTCATGATTGAACCGCTACTCCGCCTTATCCCACACGTTCGTCAATATGCAAACCGATTTATTATCGGTATGTTTGGGCTGCTGATTGCCCGTATTTTTGAAGCATTAATACCTCTTTTCCTAAAGCAGGGCATAGATTCCATTACTGAAAGTCGTGATGGGTTTGCCGTGGCTGAAATAACTATGAGTCAAGCGATGGACGCTCTCTATTGGCCGGCTCTGGCGATTGTAGCTTGCGTTATTGTACAAATGTTAGTGACTATTGTCAGTCGGACGTTAATAAGACGCATAGGTATGGAAGCAGCATACGATTTTCGAAATCAAATTTACAGTCATTTGCAAAAACAGGGTCCGGTTTTTTATTCCAAATTCAGTGTCGGTGATTTAATGGCTCGATCAATTAGCGATATCGGATTAGTACGAATGGTTATTGCCGGCACAACTAGAATGACAATGGTACTGATTTTCACCGGTATTGTTGGAATTGTTTTTATGTTTTCCCTGTCCGTAAAAATGACCCTGGCATTGATCATTCCTCTACCCATCGTAACCTTGGTCGCGCGCCACTACGGCAAGCGGGTCTATCTAAAATCCCACAAAGTTCAGGAAGGTTTTTCAAGTTTGTCGGCCTATGTGCAAGAAAATCTTAATGGCATTCGTACAATACAAGCCATGGCACAGGAAGATGCTGAAGTGAATCGATTTCGTAAAATCAATCAACAGCATGCTGATGACAATCTCTCCTTATTTACCGATGCATCGTTATTAGGTGCATTAATGCCGGCGCTGGCGGCTACTTGTACCTTAGTTATTATCGGCTATGGCAGTTATCTGGTAAACACAGGAGATATTACCCTGGGAACACTAGCAGCGTTCTTTTCTTACCTTGTTTTGGTATTATGGCCTGTTCGTGAAGCGGGAACTATTGTGACTCAATGGCAACGTGGAGCCAGTGGTGCACAACGTCTTTTCGAAATACTTGATTCGGAACCCGAAATTACTGACCAGCCCAGTGATACTTTTCCAAATTTAACAGGAAAAATTTCGATTCAAGCGCTTTCATATCGTTATGCCGACAAAAACAAATATGCGCTGAAAAACATTAACCTTGAAATAAAACCAGGAGAGCTCGTTGCCATATTGGGAAGAGTAGGCTCTGGCAAATCAACCTTACTGAGATTGATAGTACGTTTACTAGAACCAAGCAGCGGCAACATCATTCTCGACGATCATCCTATTGACCAGTTCCCCCTTGCGGAACTTCGCGATAAAGTCTGCATGGTATTACAAGATCCTTTTCTGTTTGCCGATAGTCTTGGTGACAATATCACCTACGATGATATTAAGCGCAGCGACGAGGAAATTTTTGAGTCCGCTCAGGCTGCAGCTTTGGGTGATACTATCGAACGACTACCGAAGGGATTGAGAACGGTATTAGGTGAACGGGGAGTGACACTATCAGGAGGTCAAAAACAACGTACTGCTCTAGCCAGAGGTTTAATAAGAGCCACACCGATTCTTATCCTGGACGATTGCTTCTCAGCAGTTGATACAGAAACTGAAGAACATATTCTTTCTGGCCTGAAAGCGATGCGAAGTGAAAAAACAACACTTATCGTATCTCATCGAGTTTCTACTGCGCGCCATGCCGACCGGATTGTGGTACTTGATGAGGGTATTGTCGTGGAGAGCGGTACTCATCAGGAGTTACTATCCTCAGCAGGATTCTATGCAAATCTGGAAAGCGCGCAAAGCCATCAAGGTCATTTAATCGGGGAGCTTAACAATGACGGAAGATCTGAATAACTATTTATGACTAACTATCTATGACTAACAGGGCAGCACCAGATCACTCGATTTTTGACGCCGACATACACGGACAGGCAGTTAATTCCGAGCTATTGGGCCGCCTCCTTTTCTGGATAAAGCCCCATGGAAAACTGGCTTTAATAAGCCTGACACTGATGCTGTTTGCTTCCTTTTTGGCAGTTATGTTACCTGTAGTGATTACCAGAGTCGTTATTGATACCATTATTATGGACAATCCAAATGAGTCCATTCCCGACTTTGGTTTGACGGAACTAACGCAATGGTTAGCGCAGTTTAGTGGCATGGAAACGATTTCTGCAGCATGTGTTTTATATGCGATTATGACGCTGGCTTGCCACTCTCTATACCACGCTCACCGGGTAACATTTGCCAAAACCACACTGAACTCTCTCAGGGATATGCGCAACGATTTATTTGCACATATGGAACATCGGCCCTCCTCTTTTTATGACAAGGTTGCCGTTGGTCGGGTGATGACCCGCATTACTAATGATGTTCAGGCACTGTTTGAACTACTGATGGGAATTGGCATGCTGATAGGGGAATTTGTACCTTTCTTTATTGCCTTGAGTTTGATGCTGGCCATTAACGTTAAACTTACAGTTTATCTTTTATTATCAGTTCCCATTTTACTATTTGTCACCTATATTTTCCGTCAAGCCACTCGAAAAGTATACCGTGCAATACGCAATTCAGTTTCTCACCTCAATCAAAATATGCAGGAAAATCTCTCAGGCATGCAAGTGGTACAGTTGTCTAACAGAGAAGAGATCAATCTCCAGGTCTACAAAACCCAGAATATCGAAAACCGTGATCAGGAAATGCACGCTATTGACCTGGAAGTGCGCTACAGCGTATTTATGGACAATGCGGTCAATATTGCGCTGGCGGCAATTCTATGGGTTGGTGGCGGCAGTGTTATTCAAAATGAAGTTTCACTGGGTGGCATTATTTTGTTTACCCAGTTTATCGATATGTTGATCAGACCTATTCGGGCATTGGGACAACAATATAATATCTTGTTCAGGGCCATGGCCAGTGCGGAACGGATTTTCCAGGCACTCGATTGGAAGGAACATGTTCGGGAGCCATTGGAGCCGGCAAAACTGCCCTTACGAATTAAGGGGAAACTGGAGTTTCGGAATTTGTCCTTCGCTTATGAGCAAGGCCACCCCATACTGCACAATATTTCCTTAACTATTTCTCCCGGTGAAAAACTCGCTATTGTGGGTCCGACAGGTTCTGGCAAAAGCTCTTTAATCCGATTGCTTGGGCGTTTTTATGATTTTAACGACAATTCCATTTTTCTCGATGATATTGACCTAAACAGGATAAACAGTGGCGATGTTAGGCGCAAAATTGGTGTTGTACTTCAGGACTTTCATATTTTTTCCGGCTCCATACTCGACAATATTATACTCGGCAATACCCGTGTAAGTAGAGAACAAGCAATTCAAGCGGCTAAAGACGTTAATGCTGATGAATTTATTCAAATGTTGCCAGAAGGTTACGACACGCCGCTAGTTGAAAAAGGACTTAACCTTTCACAGGGGCAACGTCAGCTATTAGCCTTTGCAAGGGTGTTAGCCGCAGACCCTGAAATACTAATTCTGGATGAAGCAACAGCCAGTATCGACACAGAAACAGAGCAAAGCATTCAAAAAGCATTGCGCCGGTTAACCCAGGGGCGTACATCAATTCTAATAGCACATCGATTGCAAACTATTAGTGAAGCCGACCGAATCCTCGTGCTGAAACATGGAGAGATTAAAGAAATTGGAAGTCCCGACGAACTTATTGCACTGGGTGGAATTTATCATACCCTGCACCAACTGCAATTTCAGGATGTCAAAACCAATTTGGGCTGAGCGTGTTATCTCTGGTAGATACAAGCTATTATGACAAAAACCAGTATCTAGCAAAATTAAATCTATCGCCCATTAAAAACCGGATTCCTTTTTCCTCTTTGTACTGCAAGGCCTTCTTTTAAATCGTCTGAACCACCATTAGCAGAACAAACACCCCCGTCATGTCGTTTTGGCCACTCTGTCTGCTGTTAGCTGCTTTCGCCTTAATTTACCTGCATCATCCCGCAATGGTTCAGACGCCAATTCGATAGTACGGGGGATTTTATATTTGACCAGCCGCTCTGCCAACTGTATGAGCAATTTCGACTCGTCAATGCCATCAGGCGCATCCACTATTGCGTGAACGACACTACCGAGATCCTCATGGGGCAAACCAATGACAGCCGAGCTGCGGACGCCGGGAAAGGCATCAATCGCAGCTTCTATCTCAGCGGGGTAAATATTTGCGCCGCCCGACAAGATCATATCTGTCTGGCGATCGGCCAAATAGAGATAACCGTCTTCATCCATGTAACCCATATCTCCCAGGCTCTCCCAGCCCCCCTCAATCGATTTCGCTTTGGCGCCAATATAGTGATAAGTCGTTCCAGGCCCCGAAATGGGACGAATAAACACTTCTCCAATTTCCCGCGCGGGTAAAGTGCTGCCATTGTCAGCGACTATTTTCATCTCACAGGCGATGCCCGGTTTACCTACTGAACCCCTGTGCTTGAGCCATTCCTCTCCATCGATCATGGTTGAACCCTGGCCTTCAGTACCACCATAAAGTTCCCATATCACCTTGGCTCCCAACCACTCTATAAAAGACTGTTTTAACCATTCTGGACAAGGGGCGGCTAAATGCCATAAGGTCTCCAGGCATGAAATGTCATATTTGAATCGAATATCTTCCGGCAACTTCCAGATACGCTGCATCATGGTCGGCACCATATAGACAATATCAATCTGGTGTTCAGCTATCAGGGCAAGTGTTTTCTCAGCGTCGAAGCGGGTAGTAATAACGATATGATTACCTCTGAACAGCGCTGTCATGGCCCAGGAAAATGGCCCATTGTGATACAGGGGGCCAGGAATAAGCATTGCCCCCTGAAGTTTGATCTGTAAGTGTTCCAATTCGATATCCCATTCAGCAGGCGTAGCTGAAACAATGAGTTTGGGCCTGCCTGTGCTTCCCCCGGAGGTCATAGCTTTAAAAGAAACTGCAGTGATTTCGGGCAGCACTGAATCAGGATACGAATGATATTCGTTGTACCCTATTGGCAATGTTTTTGGTCCTATTTCATTATTGCCGGAAATGCCGACGACAAGACTGGGTACTCCCAATTCAATTATTTGATCCAGCTCAAATCTGGGTAATTTTGCTGATACCGGCTGCGGCGTCGCACCTAGTTTCCATGTAGCAAAACAGGCCTTAAAAAACTCCAGGCTATTGGGCAGCGCTACGGTAACGAAGTCGTTAGCTTTGACGCCAAAATCTGCATAAGCGCGAGCCAGTTGATTTGTTTCACGATCGAGCGCCTGCCAGGTGATGGATGTTGACTCATGGCTGAGGGCGATAGCGTCTGGTTGTATTGAAGCCCAGTGAGATAGTATTCTGGACAGAGAAATAGTTGACATACGACATCCTTAATATTTTTTCTGAATTAATTTGTTCTTGCTAATTTCATGAATCTTTCGGAGTACAACTGAACTAATGATGAGAGTACTATGGTTGAGAGTACAATAGTTGAGAGTACATTTGAACTATCGCTGCAACTGTTTATTGAATGTGCAAGATTATAGCCATTACCCTTCGCCAAATTAACGTCGAGCAGCAATATTTCAGGTTCTTTGTGCGAAAACAGTTCCAGCGCATCGGCTTCATTATCGGTTAAAGACACGTCGTAGTGTTCCGACAATAAATCGGTGAGTAGTAAGCCATAATCGACATCGTCCTCCACAATCAGTACCTTAATCCGAACTTGCCCTCCGGCTTGACTTTCGAACGGAGCAGTCGCTCCCTGATCGGGCAGCGCGGCGATTTCTACTGGCAGCCCAAATAGAAAACCCTGCGCATTATCGAAACCGTATTCGGTGAACCAGTTGGCTTCCTCCTCGTTTTCTATGCCGACAGCTGATATTGTCATCGCCATTCTTCGCGACAAATCTAGGTAGTTCTTAATAACCGATTTGCTCGAATGTGTTTCAAAAATATTACATATAAGCGTACGCCCTATTTTTACTTCGTCTATGGGTAACTTTTCAATTTCGGATATTTCCAGCTGATCACCCAAAACCACATCCAGAGCCAGATGAGCGCCAATCATGCGAAAACGACTTAGCCCCGCAATCACCTCCTTCGACAACTTTTTTTCCTGCCCCAAAATAATATCGATAGATAATCTCGAAGCTGGCATATTCGAGTTTTCGATAAAAGCAATAATACGGGACAAAACCTCACTGTCTGAAAATACTCTCGTATCAATATTCACAGCGACAGTGTGTTCTAACCCCATTAGTGTTAACAAGTCCCAATCGCGAGTAACTTGTGTAATAGAAGTTCCGTCAACTCCAGTAAAAAACCCATTCGTTCCACAACCGGGAGGAACTCCCCTGGGCTAAGCACTGTCTTATCCTCCAATCTCAATCGAAGAAATGCCTCTAAAGCAACCGTTTGACTCCGGTCCTTTAAGGAAACTTATCTTTGATAGATAAGGAAAAATTCGTTTTCTTCAAAAAACGTGTTACAACCGACTTATCCAGCAAATTTTTGCTTGCTTCAATATCGTTCATCACAAAACCTTCACTCATTCCTGTATTTAGCATCCGCCGGTGCTTAACTTGAAACACTACGTCGTTGTAGTAACAATAGAAGCCTAAAATTGATAACGCAAAAACAGACCACTATTGGCTCAAGCCCACACTTCTTCTATGTTTTCAATCCGGAATATTTCTAGCAATACAAAGCCCCATTTTCAAAGAAAAACCCTCGTCTGCCTATTTATTTTCTGGCCGAGAGTTCAGACCCGGAAACTCAGTGCGAGTTAAGGCATCAAAATCTTCAACAGCTATTGCAGGACTAAACATATACCCCTGGCCGCGGTCACAGCCAAGCGCCTGCAATAGCTTGTACTGCTCCACGTTTTCTATACCCTCGGCCACTACTGTCATATTCAGTTCATGGGCCAGTATAATACAGGTTTTCACGATAGCTCGTGCCTCCACGTCGGTGTCCATCGAACCGACAAACTCTCTGTCAATCTTTAGCTCAGTGAATGGAACTCGGTGCAACAGT
>Ga0209395_1001149_pt1 | contig 37904 bp, 28 predicted proteins | sample GOMGulsemesocosm_3_FD_184635 | JGI IMG/M metagenome (GOLD analysis project Ga0209395, IMG submission 184635) | Methane-oxidizing microbial communities from mesocosms in the Gulf of Mexico - GOM9D Gulf of Mexico (SPAdes) (version 2) | ecosystem: Environmental > Aquatic > Marine > Cold seeps...
GCCCAATGTACGCCTCTAAACACATCACTGATAGACGAGGCAGTCCAAAAGAAAGTGGAAGCAAGGTCTTTATTAATTCTAGATTTTTGTTGGTCATCCAAATAGTCATAGCTATTTGCATAATCCTCTGCTTTATACAGCAGGTTAACAAAATTCAGCATAGCTAATGCTGGTGATGTTACACCATACTTTTCATATATAACTTGCGCTTTCTGTGTTCGTTTTGCCACTTCTGTGCCAGCAAGTTCTGCTGTACTTTGGCTAGATATAGCATCAATCTGTTTCATCTTTTCATTTTCAAAAACAAGCAAATCAGGTTTATTTTCGATGTGAATTTGCTTTTGATTAACTAGCTTTTCAATTTCTATATCTATTGCTTCTTTCTTGAATTTTTTAGCGTAGAAAGAATTCCCTTTACCACTGGTATTTTTCTTCGAATTTAAGCTAGCTTTGCTTCTTATAAGTGGTTTAAGCCGATTGTCGATAGCATCAAGATCAGCATTAAATTGTTTCATCTTAATATCAAACTGCTCATTTAAGATGATAGTATTCTCCTCAATTGCATTACTTAATAATCCCAATCGTAGATGGTGAATGATCGAATCATTCACATTATTTGATACTATAGAAGGAAGAGCATTAGTGAATAATGAGGTTTGCAACGACCCCCATGCCGAGCTAGCAGCTCCTTTTGCAGCTTCTTTAAAAGCACTGAAAGTTCGCTGAATAGCGGATTGAACTAGTGGATACCATGTTGACCCCTGAGCGCCTGCCACATTGAACCCCATAAGGGTATCAATTTCACTGAAGCGTCCCACCCACAAGGATCCGTTACTGACAGTTGCATGACCGTAATTACCACTATCCACTTCAGTTTTTAGCTCTCGGAACAATGACATACGTTCTTCAAACTCTTTTTTATATGCAGTTGAAAAGCATGAAGTTGTAAGCGACAGTAGATTATCAGAGGATTCTTGAGTTAAAAATGATTTGAGACACGTTCCCTCTTCCTCATCGAACACGGTAAGCATAAGCATTGAGGTTAGCGCATTCGAAAGGTTCAATAGATAGATCATGCTCTCAGTATTTTCAACATCAAAGCCAAGCTTCATTGCATCAATACCAATAACTTGCAAACTTACTAATAAATCTTGATGAGCCTGTTTAATTAGCGGTAAGTTGGCTTTTAACTTAGGTTCAATATCATCACAAAATGCATCTAATTCATCCCACCTAACTTCATCTTGATACTTACTTTTTTGCTGTGCAATAAAATCAAGATCTTGTTTTCCCGTAGATTCAAAATTATATTTTGCTAATAATTTATTTTTAGATTCCGCAATTTTATCATCATACTTTTGGCCTACAGTTCCGAGCATATCTTGTGTCGCAGCATATGTTTGTGAATAAGCATTCTTAGCTTCAACCCGATTTAAGTATTCATTAAAATCAATGTTGAATTTACTTTTTAGTTTAGGGTTATCTTTAATTTTTGATGGTAATTCATCACCACTTAACTGTACTCTCGCTAGGCTCTTCGTAAACTGCGCCATTTCCCATTTACGGGTATTCTCTGCAACTTCTTCATCCGTTGACCCCATGACCAGAGAGTGCCTTGCGTAAGGTTGTGCCAAAGCAATATACAGATCTTTGACATCGGCAAGAGAATCATCAAGCGCAACAATAATAGCAGCTGTTTTCTCTGGCAGGTCGACAGTATGATCAGCCTCTGTGCTTGCAGCCTTGTGACTAACCAAACCATCATTATTCCCCTCTAACTCAGGATCAGATAGCGGTGTACAGGTATTATTAAAGGTTTCCTCTCCTTCAATATCCACATCTGCAACTAATTCGCTTAGTTTAGTAATGTTAGCGGTGTGCGGTGCAACTTTGTAGTCACTCACATTCAACTGTCGCATCCATGCATCACGACTGCCAGCATCATTACTCATGTGTTCACAAACACGGTCTGTCCAACGCAATGGTGCAAACGCAATGGTCAGTTTATCGCTAGTGTTGTATAACAGAATACTTTTTACGGCTCCAGCCTGACTGGCCGCGTGTTGATCTATCGTATCCCATTCATATTTGGTATATGTTGACCCTGTTATTTGGTATTCGTCTAATTCACTTTTTGTGTCGTTATACACATATAGCCAACCATCACGTAATTGACGCAAAGTGTGATCACGCATACCACTCGACATCAGCCCTGACTCTAAGTTAGTTCCGGTGCTATCGAGTTGCTCACGCTCTTCATCGAGTGATTCAGCCATTTTGTCAGAAAAAGCATACCGGACAGGTAAAATACCGATCTGCTGGCCTCCTGAAGAAGGGATCTGTTTTTCTTTAACCAATCGATAAACTTGTACTTTTCCTTCTGCCGCAGGTACAGTTTTCATGACTTTATTAGGAATAATTATCTCATCGCCAGGATGGATTATATTAGGATTTGGGCGTGATTTTTTGAATTCGCTATTGAGCTCATGATCATATATGGTCTGATAATTACGAAAACCAAAACGACGAGCAATGAGAGTAAGGTTATCACCACTTACAACTGTATATACACTAGATTTATCTGACATTATCAATCCCTAACGTTGTCATTATGACCAATCTCCGCTATCAAACTCTGGAAAACAAATTTTTGCATTCTTATATTCGACACCACAAAGTTTCACGTAACCGTCAGTATCTAATTGTCCATTAACTTCATCTCCAGATGCCAGTGTGACTAAATACGCGGCATTTGCCATCGGTACATCATCATGGTCTAGCAATTTAAATTCTAACAAAACAGGCTTATCAGCCTGAACCAGGTCAATGGCCTTTTTCTGGGTACTACTACTTACCTGTTGATTTCTTTGCGAAGCTGCCCCTCTTTCCCAATCATAGCCTTCGTATTGTGGGAAATGGATCTGCGAGCTTTTATATTCAGCGCCGGAAAATAATTTATAACCATTTCCGTCTAATTGTCCGGTTCGCTCTTCATCCGTCGCCAATTTTAAAATATATTCTGCATTCGCTATCGGGGTGTCAGTTTCATCCAATAATTCCACTTCTATCTCGAATGGGCCGGCGACAGCCGCATCTTGAATTGCTCTAGCTGGCGCGGTAGTAGTGTTAACTGGCGCAATAATTGGCTTTGATAATGGTTTGCTTTCGGCAGCTGGAGAATGACTTTCTTGTTTTATTATTGACGCTTGAAGTGTCCTAACTTTACTCACCAATACTTCATTACCAATACCCATTGTCATAGATTGGTGTACATTTCCGCTATCGTTAATAACACCATCAAATTGTGCTTGCGGCCATTGTAGTAATACAATATGGCCGAGAAGGAGTTTATCAATTACACGAGTATATTTATCTGCTGGCGAGGCCATGAAATCAGCATGATCATTATGCCAATCAAGATCCCAAATTTGAGTGTGATTAAGGTGACATTCGCGGATAATATCAATAGCAACATACGGCCTTAATACCATTTTAAGATCTGTGGGTTTTAATTCACTTAATAATATTAATTTATAAGACATTGCCAAATCCGTTTAGCGAAAATTGAAGTATGTTGATGCTATTCCTTTGCATCTTACATCTGTTTAACTATCAGCCCTATGTTTCTTCGTTAAATTAATACCTTAACTAAACCAAGGACTGAGGGCTAGTATGATGTTTCTGTATTAAGACTCAATAAGCTGTCCATGTTCATCAATTATCACCAACAAAGCAGCTAATCGCTCATCAAAATTCTCAGGCTTTTTATCTTCAAATAAAAATGAACCCTTATTACCTTCCCAAAACTCCTGCTCAGTTAACACAGATTCAAGTCCGTGCTCCATAAAATGAGCCACATAAACAAGAATTTCTTTATAAGATTTTTTGCTATTAATGATTGGATTACCTGATGGCTGTACCGAAAATTTAAAGTAACCAGCAGACTCTGTTTTCGTTTCACTGCGTAACAAAAACATTAATGCGGTGCTATTTTCATAGATACGTAGATCGTCATAGCGTGCGACGGCAATAACCCCTTTTCGCCATGAATAAACTAATCGCCGTTGACGATCAAATATAAGGGGCGCATAACGAGGAAAAGTAATAATCCAATACAATAGTCCTGGGATAGCAATAAAAGCGATGATTAATATGAATACATCCGTATGGAACTTTCTTTCACCAGCCACATAATAATGATAACGGTCGTGGATGTATTGTTTCAGAGTCATTACACCGTCGTCATTTAATCTGTCAGTATCCTCAAAATATATAGCTGAAAACTCAGATTTCCCCCATCCATCAACAAAATCATAGCTATACATACCGCAGAGTGCTATAAGTGCGCATAACCATGGAATAAGGAACAAATTACGTAATACGGCAGTAGTATTGTTTAAATGACAAAAGTATTTGTCAATTTCAATAACTGGCTGCGGAGGCCAATTTGTAGCTTTACACTCAACATTCAAAATTTCATCATGTCGCATTGGCAGAGCCAATTTTGACAGATCTTTTATAAATACACCCATGTAAATCCTTTTAAAGTAAAATTAATAACTCATGTTCTCAAGATTCAGAATGTTAGATTCGCCATGTTCATTTAATCGGCCTACAACCGAGCTAGTATTCATTCCTCTGTCTGTCAGGTAACGCCTAGGTATAATTGTATTTTGATCTTTCACATATGACCAATGAATATCAACCAACACACTTGTCGTTATTGATACTGTCAGATTGGCAATGCCGTTTACAAATACTATATTTTCCGTTTTTACCGCATCCAAAAATTGCTTTGTAAGGGCTTTATTATGGCCGATAGGAAATGTTTTTAAACTGACATTAATATTAGAAACACCCAGTTGAAAATTAGGTAAGTAAAACTTAAAATCATATTTATAATCATCAAACATACCAACTCGTGATTTTGTAATCACTAACTTAGGCATGTACATGTAATTCATAAATTCTTGCAGCTCAATTGTGTAATATGATTTAACTAAATCTAAATGCTTTTTATCTATCGCTATTTCTAAACGCTTTTTGACTGGAGGCCTTTCGTCTTCCTCGTACCACAACGCATACTCTGGTCCAGCGCCCCAAAAACAATTATCTAATAAGGTTTCAAATTCACTTTTAGAAAAATACAGACTGACCCCAACACCAATAGCAACTAATGCGAGCCCAATCAAACCAATCGGCCCCATAAATGCAGCGAAAGAACCACCGGTAATGAGAGCTTGAATACCAAGAACACCAGAGCCAATCGCTGTTAATGCATGCCCTGTTGCTGCTTTTCGATTACCTACTTGATAAGCGTGAATACCTTCCAAACCAGAGAGAAAAACTCCAGCAAAATTAGCCGCGACTACGAGATAAGATATAGTCTTACTTCCCATTACTCGTAACAGTGCACTTGACGTATTAATACTCATTTTTGCAAGCCCTGGAACAAGGTATTGCGCCGTTTTCAATTTAGTGCCACTCGACGTCGTAAGCCATTTAGTCAGATCAACTCCCGCTTTTGATAGCACTAATGTGTCTAATGTTAAAGAGGTCAATACGGTGGAAATGGTTAAAAAATCTTTAAATTCATTGCCTTTATTAAGAGGGTCAGCAGCACTGAATTTTGTTTGATGACTAAGATCTGATATAACCATCGCATTAAAAAATAATGAAACGCCAGCAAAATTTACATCTGCTAGGATGCCAGTAGTCGCACGCCAGCCACTTTGGTGAATGGCTGATTTATCTGTTACAGATGCTCCGATACCAAATCTAGTCGAAGCTAACTTGAACATAGGGCGAGTTTCTTCAAGTTTTTTCATTTCAGGTACATAACTGGCAATTTTCTTTTCTTTCCAATCAAAAAGCAGTTTTCCAGCACCTAGTCTAAGCTTACTTTCATTAATGGCATAATTACGCCCAAATATAGACAATGATACTTTTTTATCAATACTTGCTGCTAAAAACTTCCCGATTTGATCTTTGGTTAATCTAACCGAATCAGTTAAGTTTGCTTCAGCCCCCACAGCTTTAAGCAAATAAGGTACATTATGATCTGCTATATATTTAGAGGCGATTAACACTGAGCTTTTAGTTCCCCATGCAGCCATTTTTGATGCATGTTTGCCTATAGCGACCATTTTTCCCCAATAAGATCCAATCGTAAAAAAGAATTGGTCTACAGCATAAGAGGTAACTTCATTCCAATTAAATCCATCCTGAGGTTGCGTCACCAATGCTCGAAAAGATTTCATCAGTGCATAATATACATTATCGATATCTTCATCTTTCGCAGCGTGATAAATAATTTCATTCATCACCTGCTCACCCGATGCAGAGCCTGGAATACCAGTAAATAAACTTGTCGCTAATTGGCAAATTTGCTGAAGTTCGGTTTCTGATTCTTCATCAACCTTACAATCCAAACAAAATAAGTTATTTATATAAGAACTTAATGAACCAATACCAGCAGCATTAGGTCCGCACATATATGAAGAATATAAAGATGTGAATTGTTTTTCCCTATCACTGAATAATGTCAGCTTATTATCAATATCCTCCCAATACTCACCGTGTTCATCCCAATTTATATTTTCCTCTAGGCTCTCATTAATGTCGGCATGAGCATCTTTCTCTGCATCACTCATTTTACTAATATCAGAAGATTCGTTATCACTTTTCATTTTATTGACGATATCACCGATGACATACGGGTACATATTACTTGAAGTAAAGTCTTGTTTCCAAATACCTAATTTACTGTGAGCATCGACAATTTCAGATTGTCGTCCCACAGGATCGTATAACGCTATAATTTTAGCCGACTTTTGATAACCTACTTTTTTTTGTAACTTTGCGGCTATTTGCTCAGCAGTTAAAACATATGACATTTCGGTAGTTAGACTATCAATAGCTAAGCTACTTTCTGTCGGTTGGTTGTTATCTTGAACTTGTAAAAATCGATCTTGCCTAGCTTTGTAATCTTCAATCAACTGATTAAAATTATCAGCACTTGCTGGTATTGAATGTTCATCCGAATCAATGCTCAGATCAACCAACTGCATGACTTTTTCTCTTTCAGTCAACCCAAGGTTCAGTCTGTCGATTACATCCCCATGTAACGCATGCTCAGCAAAGAGAATATTTACTTTTTTTATGTTTTTACGCACAAAAACAAATGGGTATTCTTTATTTCTACCTGAATCATCTAATATTAAGCCATCTTGTGCATTTAGCTTATTTCTAAAAAGATATTTGGTAAACCTTTCTCTAATTTCATTATTATCAATGATCTTCTCATACTTAAATATATGCCAATAACCATTGATTTCATCATCTTCTTCACGTATGTGGATCCAACCCTCACGTAATAAACGCAGCATGTAACCACCGTTTTCATTAATCGATGTGCTCCCAAGCATTGATGAAAGTGATGGAGGTGTGACAGCCTCAACCAACTCTTCCTCAAAAAAGTTAGCATACGCATAACGAACAGGGTAAATCGGCGTTACCTTTGTATCTATGATAAATTTATTAATGTCGTTTTTCGCCACAGGAGCGGCGATAGTTTGCTGAGTCATATAAAATCCATTTTTCTATTTACAGCCTAATGTTTTTACAGCCATATAAGTTAACAGCCATATATTTCTTTCAATTTAGCCTGAGTTATTGCTGCAGCGTTACCATCGATAGCTAATCCATGCTCAGCTTGAAAACCTTTAATACCTGCCGTTGATTTCTCAGCAATATTGCCGTCAATATCACCACAATCAAAGCCCAGTAATCGACAGCGAGCCTGAATGCCGGTTTCTGTATCGACAGGATCTAAATGCCCTAAGCTAACATCAAATATCTCACTAGGCTCTTGGGAACCGTCATCAAAATAAAGACTTAATGTGCCTGTTTCTGCATTATTTTCTTCTAACTCTATTTCAATAGTACCATCGTCATTAACAAGTGATTCAGTTTCCACACCATCAAGCGATAACACCACGCGCTTACCAGCCCATGAATTACCTTCACTATCTTTAAAATCGGCCCGAAAATACTCCGCATGTTTTTTAATTTTAAACACATTAATCTTTGCGCTGGTAAGGGATTTAAAAACAGGTTCAGGGTCGGGGATCGTAATGACATCACCCGGGTAAATGATGTTCGGGTTATCACGTTTGGTACGAAAATCCGTATTCGACTCATGCTCATATATGGCTTTGTAATTGGCAAAACCATGATGTTTGGCAATCCGTGGTAAGGTATCGCCCTGCACTACCGTGTATTGTTCTGCCATTATCAATCCTTAATACAGCAATTTATTGGGAATAGCCGTAACGCCATCCCGTAATAAAATCAGCTTATCATCAATATCAATGGCTTAAATATGAAAAAAGTATGAAATTTGTTGCTTATAAACACACTTTACGAGGCTGACAGCTCTGTGATTCATCATGCAGCAACATCGCACCAGCCCCCAACTGCATTTCGACAGAGCCTAAACGCGGCTTTATGATCGCATCATAATTGGCTTCCACTTTTAAAGAACTTTTAACTGCGGGTCCAAGGTAACTGGAAACTGCCTTTTCAATTACCTTACGTGTTGCAGAATTAGGTTTTAGCTGGTCAAAATCCCTGCCATTTCTGGGTTTGATCACGATATCAATCTTACTGCTCAGATCCCACATATTCTCACCAAGCATACTATTAACCCCTAAACAGGCAAATGCCCCTTCAGGTTGCTGCCTTGAGCATAACTGCGTAACTTCATCATCGCCCATGTTAACCCACTGACCTTGTAGTGTCTTAATGACAACTTCACCATCAACGATCTCTTGCAACATGTTGCGCAGGTTGGCTTCATTGCGGATAGCATGTTTAAAATAACTGGCGAAATATAACGCTAGGTCGTCTTCAGCACCGATTAAATTACTGAGTGCCACACTAATTGGATCTGTTGGCTTGCACGCATTCTGTTCATACCCTATTGCAAATCGGTATTTTTCCCAACTGCGGTAGTACAAGGCAATAATGCGGTTATTAAACATATCAAAAAAATCACACAATGCATGATCTTTATGCCGAATTCGCTGGAGTATGGCCTCGGTATAATGAAATGGCAGTACCCCATTCATTCCCGTCAATCCTAAGAATGTGACGGCGAGATCTAACTGGTGACTGTCAGTAACCTCAGAAACCTTATTAATTGGTGCGCCAGCATAACCCACTTGTTGAGCGACAGAAAAACGAACAGCTTCAAGACTCGGAAAGTTATCACGCCCAATAGCACCATGCTCAAAACCAGCCCGCTTTGCACGGTTTTGCAATGCATACACGGCTTGGTAAAAATCATAATCCTGCGGGTATTGTATTAAATCGTTGTCTAACATATCGATTCCCTCAGCTTATAATAAAGCACGTTCGCCAATCCGCGCTGGCCACTGATGATATAACTGCGTACTGCCGTTACAAGTGACCTTAAGACGGGTAAAGCTATTGATCGCAGCAAACAATGCAAAGAAACGATCTAAGATTGTCGCGAAGAAGAATAAATCATTGTCAGGAAAACCAGCTGGATTGAGTATTAGGTTAATATCACTACCATAGCAAACGCCCATGCGACCTTGTATCAGTAACTTTGCTGTAGAAGGCGTAATCGTTAATCCCTCAATATGTTGGATCTGTGTATTACTGGCCGCATTGTCTGCAAAGTTAAATAGGTGTAATAAATCACGTAGTTTATCTCGACCTCCATTCCCAGAGAAATGCTCGAGGCTAACTAAACGTAATAGCTGCCAACGGGTTGCTTTACCTAATTCAGGTCTGACTGCTGCGGTGAAAGCTGTCATGCAAGTGGCACTTTGTACCATGTGACCACCGGATGGCGTATGTAATACTGGGTTTCCCCCACCATAAGGCAGTTGTACTGGCAAGTTACGATTAGAACAAAGCCCGTGTAAACTTAAACGCTGGCGACTGCCATTTGCCGCGATACCCGTAAAACTATTAAACTCACGATCAACGACTGATAAGAATAACTCTGTGCCTTTTTGTGCAACGCCACCAGACCAATCTGAATGCTCACGCCTTGCAACCCAAAAATGTTTCACGTCTTGATAACGTGGATGAGTCTGACTATAAAAAGGACCGAGCCTGATTTTATCCATCTCGCTATCATACAAGGCAACGTCCGTAATCGACACGACTTCAGAACATGATTCATCGCGGTTATCTGCAACAATCCGATATTCATATACACTGGGATCTAATACAACGGGCTCTAACTGCTGTTCAAAACAATTGATGATTGGCGTGCAGTTTAATTTAAGACTGTCCTGATTAACATTTGACTCAAGCTCTGACGAGGACGCTGAAAAATAAAAGTGAAACTGCACTTCATCTTCATATTCTGGTGTTAATTTAGAAAGCAAATCGACTAATTCAACAAACAAAAACTTTTGTGGGAAAGCAAACTGCTCGACTAATAATCGATAGCCATCAAACGACTTATTACCATAAGGTAAAACAGATTCGTCATGCCCAAAGCCGACTGCTGAAAGATGCCTTGATTCGAGTGTTTTACAGTGACTTAAACCGTCTTTGGCACTGATACCAATACCAATAAGATGCTGAAATAAATGTGTATACAGTAAAAATGCATGCTGCAGTTGACCACCAAGATAAAAGCGTAATTTGTCTGGATTAACCAGCGATAAATTATCACCTGCAACAAAATGTTTTAGCGTGAATTGCAAGACGGATTTAGGTTTGGTGCTCCAAGGTGAGTCAGGCGCATTGAAAGGTGCATTCTTAAAGTAAATATCTTCGATTTTTAATGGTTTAACATCCGTGTTATAACACGTTGTAAACTCACAAGCCTTGTAGCCAGCGACATGGGTAACAACACGACTACCTTGCTCAAATAAGCTACCATTACTGACAATGTCGTTTACATTAAGCTGGCAAATACCAAGCGACGGGATCGTAACTTGATAATCGGGTGCAAGCTGCCCTAATAACGCATCAGTTAATTCAGGAAAACTGTCATCAAGTTTTTGTCTAATCTGTGCAGTTAATAACGACACGCCTTCCAGTAACCGAGAGACGTGCGGGTCTTCGACTGAATCATCATCAAGCTTTAATCGACCTGCTATTTTAGGGTATTTTTTAGCATAATCAGCGCCCATTCGTCGCAGGTAACTTAATTCACGATTATAATAACTTAATAAATCATCACTCATATATACAGCCTATGGTTATTTTTATAGCGATACCAATGACAAAAAATAATTACTTATTTGCTGCCGTTTCGATTATAAATTGGAAAATTAGTACAGATTATCTGTTACCGAAATACCCAGATAAACAGGTTCAACTTCAGACTCTAAGCTGATTAATTCCGGATGCGGATCTGCGTGCATTAAAGCTTCAATTCTTAGCTTTAATGATCGGTCGATGTCATCATTGATATCGACAGGTTCTACATTCACTTCGATAATACGTGGTTCAAAACGCATAATGGTTTGTTTAACTTGAGCGCATAATGCAAGTCTTCCATCAAGGGTTCCTACTGGAAGCCCCGAAAAATCCGGAAGTCCATAGTTAAATAACGAATCGTCAAGCTCACGATAATAATGAGGCCAGGTCATCCATTTCACCTTCGAATTTAATAGATTTTCGAGGTCGCGCTTCATTGAACGACGTAATGACCGCACTGTTATGCCTGTGCGTTTCTCTTGTGCATTACTGATATTCGGTTCTAGATCGATAAGCTTATCTAATAACGACGCTTCAATAAGCTGCTTATTATGAACGGCCATTAAGCTAACTCAGCTTGTGATGACACGCCTATATTTACGTCTTGGCTATCATCGTTGTCTTTATTCTCTTGGTCATAGTAAAAATCTGTCAGCTGAACAGCTGATTCACCAATTAATAGCATTTTATGACCAACACCTTGATACATAGCCTGGCCTTCACCTGCTGCTTGATTCATTGATTGCCAATCCGTTTCACGCCCAAGCTTTTCAGCGTCTGATTGACTACTTAGGTAAGTGAGAGGTATGAATGCATCACCACTTGGTCCGTTTTCGATATCAATATGAACGCGACGCCATACTTGCTCTAGGATCGAACTTGCAGGTTGCCATTCCAGCAGGGTGATTTGTGAGAACTTAACTAAGTAAAATTTACCATTTGTTCCAAGCACTTCTAAATAGCCAGCCAAACTGTCATCAAGATCCCGTGGTTTAGTAGGACTATGCTGATAACGCGCAGATTCTAAAGCCGTGCATTGAGTCATGATGTCTTCTAGGTTGTTATCTTTAATGGCGACTTGCAGTGTCACAATGGCTTCTAACTCTGCGTCTGCATCACTAAATACTTCTGCCGTTGCCCCACCTTGAGAAAAGTCAACGCGAGATTGCTGCGCTCGAATAAGTTGTTGGACATTTTTACCACCAATCGCCGTTTCGGGGGCTTGATTGGTTAACAGGTTAATTTGTTTATCGGCTTTATCTAGCTCACCATTAATACATAGCAGCTCGATATAAGCACTGCGAATATCAGTATCAAGTGGTTGTTTTTTTAACCTTGCCTGACAATACGCGATTGCGTCTTGTAACTTACCGGTTTCAACTAACTGTTTTATTTCTTGCATGTTCATATCCTTATGCATGTCTCATTTTTTTCAAATTTTAGCTTAACGTAACAGCTAAACCGTAACGTCACTTGCTGCCAGTTCCGTAATTAAACGGATAGATGACACCATTTGATCTAATTGAAAATGTGGTTTTAAGTGAATGACAGAATAAAAACTCCCTGTTTTCCCTTTCACTTCATGTACTTCTACCCGTGCTTCGCACAGAGGACGTTTTGCCCTGACTTCATCTGAAGCACTTCCCGCTGCAGCTGTGTATCCCTGCAACCATTTTTGAATATCGCTTTGTATCTCTTGTGCAGTCAAATAACTGCCCACCTTTTCACGGCCAATCACCTTAATTGCATGAGCAAACCGTGATACGCAGAGAATGTATTGCAACATAGTCGCGAGTCGAGCGTTAACTTGTGCCACTTTAGTATCGGCAGTCACTTGTATACCGTTATGGATATAATTTACCGCTTTCTGTACTGATGAGTTACTGAAAAAAGCAAGCTTATCTGTGTGTTGTAAAATTGACAACGGAATAAAACCAGCTTCTGAAAATTGCTTTTCTAATCTATCACTCACAAACATATTCAATGGAATTTCGTTGCGGCGTTTATACACATCATTATTCATATTCAGTGATGACTCTGCGCCAAGATAATGATGAGGAAATTGATCAACCACGCCACGATTTATCTCACCTTGATTTACCCCTCTGATCTGAGCAAACCATTTTGAACTTGCAAAAGATCGCATTAATATGACGGCAAACGCGTAACCTATATTGCCCCATAGGTTATCTTTTTCAGCATCCTTAATCCGTTCACGGAAACGAAATTGATGATGAAAACGACCGTCATCCAAATAAGGACGCCGCATTAACATATACGGCGCTGTTAACCCAAGATATCGAGCGTCTTCTGTTTCACGTAACCGTCGCCATTGTATATATTCAACTTGTTCAAAATGAGCGTTGAGATCAATACCTAAGCCTAATTCTGAGAAGGTATTAACGCCGAACAGTTGTGGACTTGCAGAAGCAACAAAGGGGGCAAATGCCGCGGCTGAAACTTGCGTCATATTACGTAGGATATCAATATCTGATAACGCATTTCCCGGTTGAATTCGATTAGTAATTTGATAGTCACCAAGCAGTAATCCGAACGGTTGACCTCCTGCTTGTCCAAATTCGTTACTGTAAATAAGGCGATAAAGGTTACTCTGATCAAATTCGATGGCACGGCTAAAGTCTCGTGATATTTCCTGCCATGAAATACTGAGCATACTGACTTTAATTATCTCTTCCCGATCAATCGCTTGCTCTTGCTGAACAAGATAATGGACGCCTCGCCAACTCGCCTCAAGTCGTTGAAATTTATGATGATGAATAATATTGTTCATCATCATGTTCAACGCTTTATCTAAATCTGTTAATAATTGAGTTAGCGTTGCGTTAAGTTCGAGTCTGATATTTCCATTTGATTTTAATCCATTGTCTACGAGCCAAACCAATAATTCTTCAATAATGATATCGTCTTCAACATCCATTTGTTGCAAAAATTCTTGCTGTAATAAATCAGCTGGATTCAGTATAAAAGCACTATTCGTTTGACCCTTAGTATTCTTCTTTCTAGTAGTCGACGTTTGTATATTGATTGTTTCGGGTTGTTTGATAACTGTTTGCTGCATCATGTTACTCCTTTAACAATATGCATATATTGAAAGTAAGCAGGTTAAACACACCTGCTTACTATTTGTTATTATAACGATTAATTACCTTCTGGGATTTTGGCTACAAGACGTAGTGACGAACTTAACTCTTCCATTTGTAGCCAAGGTCGCATCCATGCAATAGCGTTATAGCTACCAGGTTTACCCGGAATTTCTGTGACTTTAACTTTCGCATCCGCCAGTGGGTATTTCGCTCGAATTTCTTGACCACCACCTTCAGAGGCATTAACAAAACCTAAGATCCAACGATTCAACCAATTCTCAAGATCCTTCGCTTCTGCAAAACTACCGACTTTATCCCGGCCCATCACCTTAAGGTAATGCGCAAAGCGAGAGGTTGCCATAATATAAGGTAAACGAGTGGAAATTGACGCATTTGCTTGCGCATTAGGATCAGAAAACTGGGCGGCTTTTTGACAAGACTGTGCACCAAAAAAGACCGCGTAATCTTTGTCTTTATAATGGCAGATTGGCAAGAAGCCAAGTTTACTCAATTCAGCTTCACGACGGTCGGTGATACCAATTTCAGTTGGGCATTTTAGCGTTGGATCACCATCGCTACTCATGTAAGTATGCGTAGGCAAACCAGTTACTTTACCACCGCCTTCTGCACCACGGATCGCAGTACAAAATCCATATTTTGAAAATGCTTCGGTAAGGCGAGATGCTAACGCATAGGCTGCATTTGACCAGCAATAGTTATCATTGTCAGCAGACTGAGACATATGACCATCTTCTGACAGCGCAAATTCTTCGTAACGGAATTCCTCAACTGGCGACGTTGCTTCACCATAGGGTAGACGCGCTAAAACACGTGGCATAGTAAGCGTAACAAAACGCGAATCTGCACTGTCACGGAATGAATTCCATTTGGTGTATTCCAATGACTCAAATACTTTACTTAAATCTCGAGGTTTATCCATTTCATTCCATGAATCAAAACCAAATAATTCAGGCGCAGATGCGGATAAGAATGGGCAGAAACCAGACGCAGAGACATTAGACATAAGTGAAAGGCATTCAATATCTTCTGGGTGATTACTAAATTCATAGTCACCGACAATAGCACCAAATGGTTCACCACCAGCGATACCAAATTCCCCTTCATACACCTTTTTGAAGATCTGACTTTGATCAAACTCAACCGCTTTACTCAAATCTTTGTGCAGCTCTTTTTTAGTTATCGTGATTAAACGCAGTTTTAACGTACCGCCTGTATCTGTACTTGTAACCAAATTATGAACGCCGCGCCATGATCCTTCCAACTTTTGAAATTTATCATTGTGCATAATCTTCGCTAATTGCTTTGAAATTTTCTCATCCAGTGCTGCTATCGATTCATTGAATGTAACCGTTAAGTTTTTATTCCAACTCACCGTCCCCTTCAACGCTTCTTCCGTTAAGGTTTTGATCAACTCTTCCGAACGCGATACTTCGGTTTGCTTTGTTGCTCCGATGACTTGGTCAAGTATTGATACTTGCTCTTCTGCTGACTCGAGTTCTTGTGCTGCTGCAAAATCTGACATTATGCTTTCTCCCCAAGGTCTAACTCATTTGCTAATTTGTCTAAATCAGCACTGTTGCTTAATACTTTTTCTAAAATATCTTCTAACTCTTCAGAACGATCTACTTTTGTCATTAAATCTCGTAACTTATTACGTGTTTCCATTAATTTACGTAATGGTTCAATTTGGTTAACAATTGCAGCGGGTTCAAAATCGGCTAGCGAATTAAACTCAAGACTAACACTCATTTCTTGGCCATCTTCATCGATCAAGGTGTTGTCTACTTTAAATTCTAATTTCGGATTCATTCGCTTTAATACATCATCAAAGTTATCTCTATCGATCTGAACAAAACGACGATCTTTTAATGGTTTTAACGAGCTTTTGTTTTCTCCCGCAAAGTCACCCATAATGCCAACCACAAAAGGTAATTCCTTTTTAGCAATTGCACCACCGGTTTCAACATCATAGGTAATATGTACCCGTGGGGTACGAACTCGTGATAATTTTGACTGTACGCTTTCCATAGCTGTTCCTTAAATTATGAGGTAATGATTATCATTACTTATGTATTGGTATTTACTGCTGAGTTTAATCTTTTATGTTTCTTCACTCTGGGCTATGCCAGTAAGTTTGAAATAATCTGTTCTCGCACTGGGGTCACTGACTAATTCTGCGAGTAGCTCAGGCAAACTAAGTTCACTCCAACGTATCGCTTGTGCTATCGCGTATGAAATTGGAGAGTGAGGCTCTGTTGTACGAAAATATTGTTCAATTTTATGCAATGCTTTAATCGCTTCTTGCCTATTATTCAACGACTGTTCCATTTGCACAAAGTCATAACCATTCGTCGGATTAACACGCGCAGTGGGCTCGGACTCGGTATTTAAGTCTGATACATCAGCCGTATCATCACTATCTAAATCATTAATTGACTCAGATTTATCAATCTCGATTTGAGACTGCGCATTAATCACGTTAAAACGTTCTGTCATAATAAAGGTAAAAATATTCTGACAATTTTGTAATTTTTCAGATATTTTTGACGTCGGTTGCGCATTACCTGACATCACTTCATCCATTTTTTCTGACAATTCACTAAAGGCCGAAATGGCGTCTTCAATATCGTGCTTTAGTTTAATTAATTCTTCATCGCCGATTTCGGTTAACGCTTCCTTAATCTGTTTCAATGGAATAGCACCGCTTTCAATTTTGCCTTTTTGTTTATCTGCGCTTAAGCTGTTTAGTTGGCTTGCTTGTTCAATCTGCCATGTTGCATACCGTTCACCAGATAAAGTTTCAACTAAAGGGATGGATAAGATTGGCATTAACAATACCCCTTCCCCTTCAAAACCATTAAGTCCAAGCAACGGTGCAATACGAGTTTCTAATCCATCTTCGTCGGGACTTGGATACAATCCATCCCAGAAGTGACAAATCAGTTGGTGTGCCAACTTGAAACCAATCGCTAATCCGGCAAAACCATCGGTACGGCATAGCGCTTCAATTAACCAAGCACAATACTCAAGATCTTTCGTTTCACTAACGAGTATTTGTGGTATTTCATCTTTGATTGGATGCCACTCTCGTACAAAGTCAGCCGTCGTTTCGTCACCATCTATGCCAATTAATGCATTTCGTTCATTTGCACGAGTGCGTGTACGAATTTCTTTCAAGCGATAGTATTGAGACAAAGGTGACGTGTCAGTGCGAGGATCAATACCACACAACAATTCGCCATTAATGGGCTTTACTACATCTTCGATAATTTCTTGGTTTAATACTGACATCTACTACATCCATGTAAGGTCGATAAGCACTACAATTTAGCTAAATAACGGTACGGTAAGATCATCATTTTCAGCGCTGTTAAGCTGATTCTGTCGCGCTACCGACACTAAGATTAAGGTGACATTATCCTTTGCTCCTTTACCCAGTGCTGCGTGCATGAGCGATGAACCGGCGTTTATTACGCTATGCTGCTGTAACTGCTGCGCAATACTTGCGTCGGATAACTCACCAGTTAAGCCGTCACTGCAGAGTAATAGCATTTCACCTTCGATAATCGGATGTGTCACATGATCAATTTCGATATCTTCAACCACGCCTATCGCACGAGTGATGACATTACCCATCGGGTGTTTTTCAGCATCCTCAGCACTCAACACTCCCTGGTCGATTAATTCGTTCACATGGGAATGATCTCGTGTAATTTGCTTTAAATCTTGATGGTAAAAGCAATAACCTCGGCTATCACCAGCCCACAACCAATGTGCGGTATTACGATCAATCCAGAGTAAAACAACGGTTGAACCTGCGGTTTTCCCTGCAAGTTGGCTATGACTATAAGCAATGATTTTTTCGTTTGCTGTCAGTATCGCTTGCTTTAATACGTCAACGGTAATGCCACGATAGGCGTTCTCATTAATATAAGTATTGATTGTTTCGACAAGGATTTGGCTCGCCACATCTCCTGCCTCATGTCCACCCATGCCATCAGCAACCACCCAAATATTTTGCTCTGGGTATTCCAATAAACTGTCTTCATTTATTTTTCTCACAGCGCCAACATGAGTTTGACCAAAAGATTGTAAAACTATTTCTGTTAACATCTCGATTTACCCTTCTTAATACCGAGTCCAATTACCATCTAGCATGCCAGCATAAGTGGCTGCACTTGGCATCCCAGAAAAAACTAATGTACAAGGATCAATCTTGTCTGAACCCGCTGTCCACCATATGCTATAACGATTAAACTGCTGATTTAATGTCTGTTGTAATAAACCAAGTTGATCACTCCCAATATCTCCCGTTTGCTCTCCTACCGCCGTTAGCAGCCAATTTTGCTGGTGGCTATTCGGAGATAGCAAAGTTTGCTTGTAGGATGTAATAGGTGTGACATCAAGGCTTAGCGGTGCTAGCTTTTTATACCAATTCAGCAAGACACAGTTGTCATCTAATATCGTTAACAATTGCTGTTCGTTTTGCTGAAAAAATGCCTGTTTCTGCCAGAACTGTAGTGGGTCTAGATCCGCTTGATAGAACAAGGTAAACGGATAATATCGCCCGACGTTATCCACACTTGGGATCAAGGTGCCAGCGAAACTTCGATCTGCACACACGCCGCCACTCACTGCAAAATGCCAAATAGGTGACGTTAAATAATTATCTAGCCACTTGCCTTGCAATTTTTCTCGGCTGACTGCAAGTGCTGCTTGCACCCATTCGTTCCAAGATTGCTCTAAGCTTGAATCAAGACCTAGGCTAACAAAATCCCCTAAACTCGGAATTTTTCCGCAATATCCCGTGATGATATCAACCGTTTTAGTATTCATATTGGCACTATTCATTAATTGTTCATCTATTACAGCTTGGCCGGACATGAAAACGCCTCCAATTCACGTGTTTTAAATGGGGTCGAAGCGCTACCAGCGATCAGCTGAATCTTCGCTACATGACCCTGAATTTCAATTTCTAACATGTTATCTCTTAGGGTTTTTGGTCGCTTAGCCACGATGTCATCTAAGAACCGGAACCAAGCCCAATCACCTTCATATGACTTTTCGACCGTGCGCATGTAGTTTGCAGGTGTAAATATCACTCGGGTTTGTGCGAAGTTTGCCGAACTTGGCCAATGATATTCAGTCACTCTTATTGGGTCATGACGATAAACAAAATTTTGGTCATCAATTTGCAGCTTAATTTGCTGCATATCGCGATCTAAGTAGTTTGCTTTCAATGCAAATTCTATCTCTGGCGTACTACCTGATTCAAAAAATTCATTTTTGATCTTGTACCACTTTCGGAACACGGCTAAAGACTTATTACTTAAACCAATATTATTCTTAAAGGTCCAACGTCTAGCACCCATTCGTACATGAGGTTTAATGTAAGTCTCAAAATACTTAGACATGGTGCCTTCGGGGCTAAAGAAGCGAGAGAAATCTCTGATCCTAACTTCATCCTGCGCATTACGCTTAAACGGATAACGCCCACGTATACGTTTTTTATATTCGTTATATACCGTACCTTGCCATACATCATTCAGATGATAACGTGAGCTTTGCAATGATATTTGTGTTGTACTTTCGACAACACCTTTAACCATTGCAGCAAAAGGCGATGGTAGATCTTCAACAAGCTTATCCAACTCAGCAAGAGGTTCTCCGGCTTGTCTTAGGTTTACATGCTGTCGAACTATTTTGTCTCCACTCGTTTGACCTCGACTCAGTTTCGCTAAAAGTGCATGCACCTTCTTCATCTGTGTTTGAACTTGTAATACATCGGTATCTTCCAGTCCCAATATCCCTGGAAATACGTTTTCAACCGATTCACCAGGTAATGCGATATTAATGCTGACATCTTGTGGCATGTACTGCTGGAAGCGGTTGGTCGTACTTGGCATTTTGTGCGCGGCTATCGCTCCTGCTACCTCACCCGCTTTGCCCGCTGCTTCTGATGCTGGTAGCTTAGTTAGCTCAATATTATCTTGAATCGCTGTTAATAGTTTTTGTATTGCTTGATCCGGTCCCGTCAACACCTTAGTGGTGTAAGCACCTTGTGATGCGGTGTCAAATGGTTTAAGTGCAACATCATCAATTAAATCACGCCAATAATAACTGTACTCTTTGAAGTAACGTTCCTTGACCTGATTAATAATTTGCTCTTCAACATCATCCCCCATACCTTTAACTTCATCACCATAAACCCAACTATCTTTTGTTAATACTTGAATGATTTTTTTGTGTTCCGCGAGGAATACTTTATAAAAACCTTCGTAAGTAAAAAGCGCAGGTATCGGTTTACTCATCGACTCACCACTGTGGCGATAAAACAGCCCTATGCTTTCATTTGGTAAGACATTGGTGAGCTTAAATTCACCGAGCTGATGTTGCTTTGACTTTTGTTGAATTCGAGCAAACGCGCGTTCAGCTAAAGGCACTGAGAGTAGAATTTCTCTCGCTTCACTTACAGCCAGCTCGTTATATGCAGGTTCTATCGCGCTACTACTTAATAACACTTCTAAATGTTCATTAAGCGCTAAACGCATTACTTTGTTAACATCACCAGGGATATTATTTTCTAAGTGGAATGAAAACCATGATTTAATTTGCTCTGCGTTATAGTATTCACGCTCAAACAACATTAAGTAAGTCTTTAAGGTTTCATATAAATAATCAATATGTGTTTTATTGTTTGCCATATCGCTGACTAACGATTTCGATACATATGCCAATAAATATTGCTGCAATGCCCGTTGATACACTTCGTTCGTTGCCTGCCCTAATCGGTCACCTTGATACAAGCCTAAATGATTCGGCCAACCGTCAGGCAAATTACCTTCATAGCCCGTTGGAAGATTACGTAGAATCGTTAATCCGTTTGCTAACGTAATGAGATCACTTGACTCAGTTAAACCACCATTTGCATTCTGTTTAAATGCCTCGACACCGTCGCTAACCTGTGCAGATAAGGCTTGATTCCAATTTGCACTTGCCCACCAGCTTGCTCCCAATACAGCCGAAGAAACACAAATCGATGTAATTGCAGTACGGCGTAACCAACGATTATGACGCGCGTGCTCAGTATTAACAGTTGCAATATTTTGCTCTGCAAAAATGACATCGTTAAGTACAGACTTAAGGAAAAAACCTTTCGGTTCGTTATGATTAATAGACAGAGGGGCACTTGGTTTCAAACCAAAACCACTCGCCATTTGGCTACTCACGCGATCGATCGGGTTACCCGCTTGATGACCACTCGCGATGAAAGCACCACGTAATAGCGGTAATTTTTCAAATGCATTGGGTGCAAATATCTCTTTTAAAAAATCATCTGCGGCCCCTTGCAACATGCGTAACTGTTTTGGAAACTCATAAATTAGCGCACGGACTTTTGGGTCTCGCTCACCATTTAAGCGCTGTAACATGCCTTCATTAACTTTAACGATAAGTTGATAAAATTCTTTATTAAAGAGTGACACGACACCTTGTGTATCTTCACTGCTTTCCATCGGTAGCGTAAAGCCCCACGCTTGTTCACGCTCTTCCTCACTCAACTCTGCAAAATATTCATTAAAACCAGCAACGAGATCGGCTTTGGTGAAAATGACATATATCGGAAAAGTCATGCTCAATTGATTTTGTAATTCTTGAATTCGTTGCTTAATTGCACGCGCATGGAGATTACGTTCTGTTTGCGTACAGGTTAATAAATCTGACAAACTCATCGAAATGAGGACACCATTGATAGGTTGTTCTGCACGATAACGTCTTAACAGCCCTAAAAAGCCAAACCATGCTCTTGAATCAGTCGCACTCCGACTGTCTTGAGTCGTATAACGTCCTGCGGTGTCAATTAATACAGCTTTATCAGTAAACCACCAATCACAATGCCGAGTACCAGCAATACCGGCCAGTGCGTTTACACCCATTTCTTTCTGCAAAGGAAACTGCAGTCCAGATTGCTGTAATGCTGTCGTTTTACCCGAACCCGGAGGGCCGATAAGCACATACCAAGGTAGCTGATAAATACTTTTACCTTTGCTCAATTTAGCGGTGCGCAAAATATTAATCGCTTGCTTAAGTTTGTCTTCAATCGCTGAAATATCTTGCTCTGCTGCAATATCATCTATTTCATTGTCTTGCCCTTTGATCATCTCGCGAGCTAACTTATTATTTTGGCGTTTTACTAAAACCTTTTTGACGAGTAAGCTTGCGACCCAACATAAAAATAATAACGCTAAAAAAACCAACCGATTCATCACACTTGCTAATGGTGTGACGCCATCAATAGCAATGAGAGGACCAGCCAACCAAACACAGACGACAATGGCAATGATGCCTATAACAATAAAAAGGGTTTTTAACGTTAATAACGCGAATAGTTTCGATATACCTTGTTTAAATGACATCTTTTATTACCTCAAAATATCGATTTCGACACGACGATTTAACGCGTGCTGCTCATGACTGATCGTAGAATCTGCAACTAATGGTTCTGATGACCCCCGACCTTCAGGTAATAACCTGCCACTTAAACGAGTGTCTTTGGCTAGTACATCTGCAATGCTTGTCGCACGAGCAAGTGATAAATGCCAGTTTGAAGGGTATCGGCTCGAAATAATTTGTTGTTTATCCGTATGCCCAGTAATTAAGATTTGCCCTTGCGTTGATTCAAGTGCACGCGCAATTTTACGGATGATAGGTTGGTATGCAGGACTAATTTTATCACTACCACTGGCAAATAAATCAGCGCTAATTAAGCGGATGCTTATACGGTCAGACAGTTCTTGAACAACGACAATGTTCCGACCAATTTCTGTTTGTAATAATTGTTCTAATTTTAATGCTAATGAACTGGCTCTGACCGCTGAGGTGGCTTCCGGCTTACGGTCAACAAGATTCAATACTTGTTGGTAAACTAAATCGGCGTTTTCGTTAACATTCAAACGTAATCCTATAAAGCTCGCAGCAAGCAATGCAGCTGCAATTGATGCTGTAACCCAGATAGGTAATTCGAACTTGGCTTTGACACTACCTACTTGAGCTACTTGTAAGTTTTCAGATAAACGCTTTTCTCTGCGTCCATAATGATTTTTTAAAGCAAGCCCTAAGTTATCGCGTAACGATTCAATTAATTGTTCTGCGTTTTTAGTAACACGGTATTTACCTTGATAGCCCAGTGACAAACATAAATATTGTAATTCAACAACAAATACCATTTCGACCATATTCGCGACTGACTCGTCCAATAATTGATAGAAATGCTCGCCACCAAATGTTTCATGATAAAAATGACTTTGCAGTGAGTTTTGCGCCCATGCACTGTTACGCCCCCAAGGCATTGTCATTACAGTTTCATCAATAAATGCACAAACACAAAATTTAGCGGCATCAATGAGTTTATTATCCGTTGTTTCTGTTTTTCCACTTAACTTGTTTTCATATTTTAATGCGTGTAATTGACGTTCATATTTATCCACTATATCGATGCACTGGCCATGCAATACATCTACTTTTTCGTATTCATTATTAACCCTAAGCTGGTTAATCAAGGATAGGATTATCCCTGCGTGTTCGATCAGAGGATTCGCCCCAATGGTTAAAATTGTCTGATTAAATGCTTTATGCTGTGGCTGTACAAATAAGGTATTATTGTCATCTGCTGCAAGACCTGGTTTGGGTACAGCGTTGGCGACAGTACTAGACGGTGTTGGTTCGGGTTGACTCCGACCTCCAGGTCTAGGTTTAAATATTGTTTTTTCACTCATACTAATCTATCCCTGCTTACTGCTAAACGGTCCATGTTAACGTTCAATGTAAAATTTCCTGCTGATACTTATTGCTTTATTGACCACAATTCCATTGCGAGCCCTGGAAACTGTCCAGATAAATGGATAGCAACACCACCACTACTTTTTAATTTATGCCAATATTCACTACTACTATCTAATTGGAAATAAACACTCCCTGCATGATAAGGAATTTGCCTTGGGGCAACAGGTAAGGATGTAACGCTAATTCCTGGAAGTTGTACATTAACCAGATCCCGAATCAGTTCGACCGGGCCAATTTTTATTTGACCCGGTAAGTTTTTTGTTACCTCTTGTACCGACATATTTGCTTTTACAGCCAAGACTAAAATACTATTTTCCAGCACACTTTTGTCTGCAAGTTGTGCGACATAAATTCCAAATTGCTTCTCAATAAGCGCTAATCCTACCGCCGTATGATCGACCACAACACTCAAGGTTTGAGTCAATAACGACATACAACTACCGAAGGTTGCAGCTAAGTTATCATGCTTATATAAAGGCATTTTCGCTGCTCTTTTTGTTTCACCGTAAAAGGTCGATAACTCTCCCGAAATCGAAATAAACAGTTCAAATAATCGCTCAGGATGTAATGTACGCTGCTGTAAATTGTGCATCAATAAGGGCTCGATTCGATTTAAAAGTTGCAGCATCATATAGTCTGCAACTGTAGATGCTTGACCCTGGCCTTTTGTTAAACGAGCGGCAATGGCTTCTGCGCGCTGCACGACCATACCGGTAACTTCATTGATATAGTCAACGAGATGGGCAACAGATTTAATACTCATACAAGGTGGGATAAACTTTTTATCAAGCTTGATATCACCTGTATCACTGACATTAATCACACGCGCAATCGGAATCGTTACATAACCCGTGAGATCTTGAGTTGCGAGTTTAAATTCAGCACTTAGTTTAGCCATCGCAATTGATTCAACGGGTAAACTCTCGAGTGATGTATCAATTACATCTTTATAAACATTTAAATAGCGTACTATAACGTCATCATTTTCACTGTTTGTAATATTAAGACCGGTACTTTTCTCTATAGGTAATGCCAACACGATATTACAATCAATCGTCCCTGGCGGTATAAGCAACGGCGGTGGTAATCTTGCCTGTGATGGCATCTTAATGTGTGTACCATCATTAAAAACACCTTCAAAATCCGTTAACGAAAAACGCCCTAGCGTTAATAAATCATCGTCAGTACAAAGTTCAACAACCCCCCACTGGTGAGATCCTAAAGCTTGCAATAAGCGCCTTTGTACATAACCATGATGTCGGTCTTGCTGCTGAAAATGCTGGGGGCGAAGAAACATTCCCTCACTCCATGCAACTTTACTGAAGTCACTCATTACTGTAATCCCCCATACTGATATCTATCATCACCGCGTAATAAAATTGCTTATTAATCACGAATAAACACACTTAGTTTTTCTAAATACACATTGAAATCATCGTACGCTTTAGGATCAACGGCTATTACATCTCTCCAACGTGAGTTTTCAATATCTTGGTAAGCAACTAGTACTGCTATAAATCGTGTGTTTTTGTTTAATTCACGTTCATATTTTAGCTGTTGGCCTGGGTTGAATACTAACTCTTCCTTTTCAAGCAACTCTGGCCCAAGTATCTCTTCGTAGTCTGAATACAAGCTAAAGAAATCGGCTGTTTCAATCGGCCCACGACTTGCTAGCTGAAATATTTTAACAACGACTGGTGATGGGCGCGTTTCAATGTCGGGGTTTAAATTCCTAGATGCAACAAAATTTAATGTTGTAGATGGCGTTATTACAAAGTTCATCATCGAACACCCTGCCAGACTACTTACCGCTAGTATTGCCATGCACATAAAAACGATGCGATTAAAGCGATTACTTTTTAAGTTTAATAATTTCATGTCTCTGCCTGTTTTAATATTATGGTTTTTAAGTAAATTCGGTTTATTACAAAATATCATTTACCCTGTTTCTGCCTTTCTTCATAAGCTCGAACAAACGCGTCAGAAAGGATACTTTCACGGTTAACAGTGATTTCGTTGCGGATATCTTCATGCATTTCAATAAAATTACGCCACATTTTCTGCTCTTTACTACTACGTTTAAACTTATCAAAAAATCCTTTTTCGTCTTGATCCTGGACCATATTATCTGGTGAGAGTTGTTCTAAAACACCGACAACCGCGCCCTCTAGACCAGCCCGCATGCTCTGTTCATGCTGACGTAAATCACCAAATGCTTCTGTAATGGCTTTGTTTGTCGACATAAAACTGCCATTGGTGCGCAAATATAAATTACGAAATAAGTCATCAACAGAAGCTGAAAATTTGAATGGGTTATTTTCTTTAATCTGAAACATGGTGTGATTAACGCGGAACTGATTTTTAAATAAAGCTCGGTCTCGTAATGAAGCCATAAGCTCATCATTTATAGTTCGGATTGATGTTCCAAGGTCAAACCACCATTCCTCATCATCAATAACAGGTGACGATTCAATGCCTAGACCTTTAAGAAACGCAGCCATTTTATCTGTGTTTTTAACTTTAGACTGCGGAGAATCGCTAACGATTTTTTTGCTTACTAACGCGACTTCCTCATCTTTTTTTGTCGATGCTGCTTCCTGTATATCGACAATTGGTTTTGGTGCGATTTTAGGTGCGCAGGCACTTTTCCCATCATTCGCCCAATTCCAATCGTCAGGAATAATGTTGCTATCTAGTACTAAACTATCCTGTAATTCACTGCCGATTAAATGAGGGTCGCTTACACTCGTCAGATTAACCGGCTTATCATGATTGACACGATCTTCTTCTATATATGCAGAAGAATCATAAGAAGAAAAAGGAGATGATGTTGAGTTTGAAGCCAGTAAATGATCATCTGATAATTCGACCTCAATGTTCACTTCAATGACGTATTCGCCAAGAATAATTTGCTCGCCAGATGCCAATGTATGGCGATTGCCTTTACCAAGGGGCTTAGTAGACTGATTAACGAACACACCATTTGTCGATACATCTGTAATATAATATTTACCCATCACTAACGTTAATTCGGCATGTCGACTGGATAAAATTTTATCGCTGTCAGGTAGTACCCAATCATTTGAATCAGAACGACCAATTACCGCAGATGCACCTTCTAATTTAAAGGTTGCTTGTAAATTTGGTGATAATTGTTGATAACTTATTACAGATAAAAGCAGTCCCATTTGTCATTCCTTGACTTATCTTGTTAACGCTAAATAAATATCCAGCTGGCCCTATACATTTATCAATGTTATTAACTTCTAAGTTCATGAAGTTTTGTATTTAATACGAATTGATATAATCATAAAACCAAATAAGTACAACCAAGTCAAACAAGCTAATCCGCTACATTTACAATTTAAACAGATATCTAATACTACATTTAATACTATTTCCGGTAAATAAATGTGTATGCTGATTGTCGTTAATGAAATACAAGGATTTATTATTCGCTAAGAAAAGTAAATTTTTCATTTATTGCTAAGCATAATTTCAACCGTATTTAGACACGTCAGTTGACAGAACGACAAGGCAGCCCGAAAGCACCTTAAAAACAATAACTTACCATGGCGCAATTCATTTTTCAAGATCATGGTAAATGAATAGGAAAATGATAAAACGCTTTATTCACTATTGACAAAAAGCATAATAAAAATCGTAATTACAACTTACTTTCATTTGCTAATATTAAAGTTAACTAAAGTATTAATTTTAATAAAAAGCATAAATCAATACAAAAGGACTAGATGGAACTAGTACTTTTAATACATTAAGTTTTCAAAAAAACACAAGGAGTCTAGTGTGGGAAAAGATAAAATGCTATTAGGTAATAAAAACTCAAAACATGACATTGATACAGCGACACTTACAGGACAGGTACTAAAAAATAGATATGAATTAGAAGCGCACATTGGCTCTGGCGGCATGAGTGATATATATAAAGCAAAAGATTTGTTATTAGATAAAGCAGGTGTCGAAGAACCTTACGTGGCGATAAAAGTCTTGCAACCACAATACACACGAAATAAAGAGGCACAACAACTGCTGTTTCGGGAAGCACATAAAACGATGTCTCTTTCTCATCCCAATATTATCCGTGTTTATGATGTAGATAAGGAAGATAATCTTTGCTTTATCATTATGGAATGGTTAAATGGCGAAACACTTGATCAAGTGATTTCACGATCTAAACCTAAGGGATTAACATATAAAGGTGCTGAGAAAGTTATTTCACAGGTCGCTGATGCACTCAAATTCGCCCATAAAAATGGCATTGTACATACAGATTTAAAACCCTCTAATATCATGCTCACACGTAATGGTGATATTAAGATTTTCGACTTTGGTGTTGCCAGATTAATCCAGAATAAGGCAGATGAATTTGCCAACGATAATATTGAACAGCATAACTCACTGAGTGGTTATACACCTGCTTATGCAAGTGCGGAGTTGTTGCAAGGTCAGCAACCATCAGAAAGCGATGACATCTTTTCATTAGGCTGTATTTTTTACGAATTACTATCAAGTAAACATCCTTATTTACGTAAACCGGCAGATCAAGCAATTACGGATAAGATCACTGTAAAAAAATTAACTAAACTCAGTAATAATAAATGGAAAGTTATTTATTCAGCATTGCAACTATCGAATGCAGATCGACCACAAAGCATTCAAGCGTGGCAATCTAAACTAACCCGCAAACCACTTCCTGTTTTTTCAACCATATTACCTTTACTTACTATCTTAGGTTCTGTCGGTTATTTTTATTATATGGAAAATGTAATCACTACACAGCAATTGACTGAACGGGTTCATACATCGAATGTTGATAACTTAGCTAACTCAAGCGTTGAAGTATTCATGAATTCATTATCTGAGCTAGATGGTGAAACAGCGACGATTAAAGCCGGTATCTTGCGACTGAAACGTGGGGAAGTGATCAACTTCCATATTGCAAAAATAAACCGAATTATGCAGGATCCAAAATCACGCTATCCTGATTTCGACCAGATGGCAGCATTGATTGAAGAAACGACAACCTTATATCCAGACTCGATTAAACTTACCGATATGGAACTGTATGTTGAAGACCAAAGAGAGTCAGCAAGAGCGATACTGCTCGCGAATATTGAACAACGCCTACTAGATGCAAACTACCTACCTGACAGCGATGGAACCGATATATTCACACTACGTCAAGATATGAAACAAGTTGATACAGATTACAAGATCATCCCTTCAAAGCAAGCGGTAAACCTATATCGTAAACAACTCCGTACTGCGGTCAGTGAGTACAATTATAACGTCATTAATACACTACTGGCACCCGGCGAATTACTATTTAAAAATTCAGCTTCGGAACTACAAACATTATTAGATCAGCCAGAACTAATCACTGCGATTAAAACGCTCACTGATTATCAAGCTTCAGATAAATCACGATCATTTCCTTTCGATGCTGCAGAGCTATTTTATCGAGATCGATTTGATGCATGGATTGCTGCTGTAAAAATGGCGACAAGTCAACGGACATTAGACCGAATTTATAATCAACAAAACACGTATAACAAATCACTACCCGTCAATTTTAAACCGTTAATCAAGTTACGCCGAGATTTAGCCAATCGTTATTTGAAACTAATTGTGACAGGTAAAATTAAATCAGAGTCAAAAGTAATTAAAAAAGCGGAGAGTCTGTTAACAAAAGCAGATAAAGGGCAAGAAGATTTGATTTAAATATTGAAATAAAACGCGGGGTTGAGACATTAGGGCAGTAACTCGCCCTCCTGTCTGACAGTCTACAACAAAGAGCAGACTGTCATCATCAATCAATACGAGTGAGCTAAAGTTTAGATTTCAAAAGGCACAGTTTATTATGGTTAGCTCACTTAGACAGCTGTATGGATTGAATGCTTGCTCGAAGTTTATCTTCATACTTTGGAAATTCTCCTTTCGCTGAATTGAAGTTGAAAATAAGCATTTCTTTACCATAGCTAGTAATAAGCATGATGTTGTGTATGTCTGTATCAATCGCGTTTGAGAACATCTCAAGATACACCCATTTTTTTCCAGAAAGCTCTATAATTTCTTTCTTTTTCCATTCAACACCGGGGATCATACGATCAAAAATTTTCTTAAAGGAATCCATTATAACTGGCAACGGAGCTGCCGAAATATCATTTGGCTTAAGGTCATATGTAATAGTAGTCGAAGCCGAAGCATTGCCAAGAACCCATTTAGGGGCCCTCTTGTGTGGCCACTTTGTATCTATAATCTCTTGAGGTAATGGCCGAAATTCATAAGGTGACACGAATGAAATATCAGTGTTAGAAACGCTAATTTTCTTTGCCAAAGAAGCAAAAGAGAGCGTGATAACCATAAGACTTAATAGAAACTTCATTTAATATACCTAATGAGTTAATTAGTGATTTCCCAGGTATTCCGTATGATGCCTAAAAATCACGAGCATAAAATAACTAAACACTTCATTATTGTTAAATAACAATGACTTACATTGCTTTTAGTATTGATTATTAAATTATTCTGTTAATTGAAAATAAATCACCATAAATATAAATACATTTATAGCTCACTGCTCTATTTCTACGCCCTACCCTACTTTCGAGCCTATATACTGATATACCATCATAATTACAATAGGATACAAATTTAACATACAAGACAATCGCTAAACATTAGCGACATAAGTTTGATGTGGGTCACAAAGTATTTTATGAAAGTTTATAACTGATCAATTGGTAGTTTAAAAATCCCAACCAAAACGCAACAGAGCCATGAAAACACTAACAATATTGGCACTTTTCGAAAGTACTGAAAGGTGCTATGGTGCCAAAAACGAATCAACAAGGAAACTCATCATGACTAAATTTGCGCTAATTACTGGAGCGAGTCGTGGTATAGGAAAGGCTATTTCTCATTACTTTGCCCAGCAAGGATATTCGCTTATTTTAGTTTCATTAAATAAGGCAAATCTAGAGTTAGCTAAGTTAGAGATAGAATCACAATACCCGTCGACTAATATCGAAACAATGACAGTCGATTTTAATAAGCCAGCAGACGTTGAATCTACAATAAAATCGATTATTACTAACCACGATTCTATCGATGTTATGGTTAATAGCGCCGGAGTCCTCATGGCAGGGCACGTAGATCTAACACTGAATCAACTTTCTGAATTAATAAATGTAAACCTACTTTCGACCATTACAGCATGTAATTTGGTTATCGAAAAAATGAAACGACAAGGTTACGGTGAAATTTATAATATCGGATCAACCGCTGGCTTAGAGCCTGTTCCTAAAATAGCCGCTTATTCAGCAACAAAAGCCGCTATCGTTAGTTATAGTCAATCTCTTTATCAGGAACTTCTTCCTTTTGGCATTAAGGTTTGCTGCCTATGCCCAAGTGTTGTCGATACTGACATGACCAATGATGGGCGTATTATGAACAACCTCAAAATTGAAACTCAAGATTTAACCAAAGCTATCGATTTTATACGCAGTTTATCTCCTAGCGCCACTATGTCGACATTATCTATACGTTGTAAAACCATTGATTTAGAGAAGTAGTGACTTAGAATCAGGTGGGAGTCATGCCAACGCCTATTTTTAGGCGTTAACCTTCAAGATTTAGACTAGCATCACGTCCAAATTTTAATTACAGTAAACTAACTCACAACTTAAAACCAAAGTATTCAATACTTTTGCCAATGATACATCTAAGGCTAGCTTTAGTGCATCCCCCCACCACTAAAGTGAAAATATGATTGAACTAATGACATTCGTACTTACAGCATCATTATCCATCACCTTCCCTGTTTTGTTAAGAGAGGTTCATTTTGGCGTCTAGAAATTCGACTTCAGGCTTATGGGTGGCATTATTCGGATTATGTCTGATAATTCTGCGTATGATTCTTATGAACTCACACAATCGCATTGCACAGTGAAGCACTAGCGCTTATTTGATCATGATCTACTTATTAGAGTCAGGGGGTTAAATACCCCTGACAGAACTTAATTTTTATTAATTATAATAATTTCTAATGGTTATGCACGTGGCCTTGCATTTAAATCGCGACCTGAACGGTGATTTTCCCTGCATATTTAAAATTCAAATCTAATGGAAATCTCTCTCCTTTTTTCGGTATATATTTCGGATTGAAGATCATTAAATGCAACCCACCTGGTTCAAATTTTTTTGTTTTCATCGAGCCAATTTTTACCTTGTTAACCTTTTTCATTATCATCACGCCATCTTGCATAGCATGCATATGGATCTCAGACTTGTCAGCAATAGGCGTGGATACCGAAACCAAGTAATCATCTTTCGTTGAGTTATTCTTAAGCTGGAAATACCCCGTAATCACCTCGCTGTTTGGGGCCGCTAATCTACTCCAAGGATGGTCAATTCGCATATGCGCCTGAGTATAATCATGGGCTACCGCAAATGTAGAAAAAGCAAAACTTATCGTAATAAGGAATGCAATAATTATTTTTTTCATCATATTAAACCTATTTTATTTATTCTTATAAATCTCGATTTACCAATATAGATTACCTTGGTAAATCAACCAGAAAGCTTGTTCTTTTTGTTCTTGGGTTTGGTCAAAGTTACCTTGGAGTCGCAAAATTTGATTATCGCCAACAAACCAGTTCATAATAAGGCTGAGTCGCTCAGGATTATGGCCTTTACTGTCTAAGGTGTTCGCAAACTCTGTACTATTTTGAGTCACTTTATTATCAGTGAGTAAGGTGTCGTAACGAAATGCCACTTGGACATCCTGCCATTGCCAATATAACTGTGAGCTTATACCCTGGTTTGTAGCATCGAGTTTAGTCTGAAATTGCTGGCTATCAGTTAGGTCTGCATCAATTTGTTGTGCCATCCATTCAATATCCCAGCCTAACGCTATCCACTGCCACTGCAATCCTAGGCTGACTAAGTTTGTATCACCCGTAAAAGTAATATTGTTCGCATTTCCGTGCGTATGCCCAGTTTTCTCATCGTCACCGCGTTGATATGCATTAAAGTGCGTCAACGAGCTTTTAAGCAACACACTATTTTGCTCTCCAAACCACTGCAACTCATATGCTAGCCCATAAGCATGTGGCGTGGCGCTGTTCTCATCAACTGATGCCGGGTAGCCGTTTCCACGGCCAATCCAAGTGGTAAACTGCTGGGTATCATTGGACCAACGTAATTGAATACTATCATCACTATATTGACTGGCTAAAAACGCCTGTTGTGACAAATTAGCATCGATAAACAGCCAATCATGGTCATGAGTAGCGTTATACAGACCGATATCAGTCAGTTGTCGGCCAACCCGAAGTTGCCACTTTTCCCCAATATCAGGTTGTAACCAGAGCTCTTCAACAGTTGTTGATTCAGCATTATGACTACCAAGTATAAGGTGTCCGGCCAGTACTGATTCGATGCTAACTGTGAAAGCGACTTCCCCATGTATCAGCTGCAACCCTTGCTCATTGTGTACAGCATCATCACCTGTGATAACCCCAGGAATAGACCAAGTCTCAGCCTGTCGACTGTCTTGATAATAGCCAAGTTGGGCAAACAGGCTACCACCAAAATCACTCCGTTCAAGGAGACCTGATTTATCCCCATGTGCCAATAAGGACGCACTAAACAGGGTATAGAACAAACCTAAAATATATTTCTTTTTCATTGTGCCAGCTCCGCCTTAAATGGATTGGAATAACGGGGATTACGAATAAAAACGGGATCACTGAGAGCATTCAAAAAAGCCAACAAGTCATCGCGCTCTTGCTTGCTCATCGAGAAGCCCGTTACAAACTCACTTTTATTAGGATTCTGTCGCCCATCACCAGCATATTCTCCACTGATGATGTGGCGCCCACCAGCTGCATAAAATCCTAATACTTCTTCTAGTGTGTCTATACTACCGTCATGCATATAAGGTGCGGTATAAGCAATATTTCGTAATGTCGGCGGTCTAAATTTACCTTTATCCTCGACTTTTTGAGTTACTGCAAACAAACCATTATCAATTGCAGGATAACTGCCCTCCTCATCCAGGTTATAAAGCCCAGTATTGAAGAAAGGTCGACTTACAAATACCGTTTCATCGTGGAGTGTCGAGTCACTAAAATTAAAACCATTATGACAATGGAAACATTCCATCTTTTCGCTATTAAATAAATTTTGACCGCGCTGCGCAGAGGAGCTTAGCCTGCCTTTATCAAAATCAGAGTCCTTGGAAATAAGGGCTCGGTTAAACACCGCTAGCGCTTTAATTATATTTGGAAAGGAAATTGACTGTTGTTCGTCTGGAAACGCCATATCAAACATATTCTGGTATTTTGTCTCGTGATTAAAACGCGCCTTAATATCATCACGGTTTGCATCGTGGATCCCCATTTCAACGGGGAATTCTCCAAACATAGGAATAATCAATTGGTCTTCAATCCCTTTAAGTAAGGGATTTGCCCAAGTATAACTGGCGTTATAACCTATATTGGTCAGTGTTTGAGAGTTCCTGTGCAGCACCTCTCCGGTTGAACCTTTGGGCGTTTTTAAGCCATCACTAAATGCGAGTTCTTGGTGATGACAAGACTCACATGAGAATGTTTGGTTACCCGATAAGCGTTTATCATAAAACAAGTGCCGACCTAGCTGAAACTTAGCTTCGGTCGCCAAGTTATCTGCAGGTTCTTTAGGCAAAGGTAATGAACCAGTTTGAAAATCAAACTGATTGGTATTATGCGTACTCGGTGGCACAACTTCGTAGCTGGATTCACTGTCACAACCCGCCATGATTACCATGGCGAGTAATGTCAGCAAACAAAGCATATAGTTTGCTGACATGATTATTACTCCACTGCTATCCAGGTTTGTACAGCACTACAGTCACCGTCTATGCATTGCCCTGACGTTAGATCTAGACCTAAGCGACCAAAAATATGCTGGCAAACACTATCTGAACTCGATGACATACACATTGACGGCGCCATATCATCTATGTCATTCCCAGCCACCAACTTTTGGTAGTCAAAGACAATACTGTTGCTCGCTGGATTGAAACTATCAAATTGATATTTCGGGCGATTTGGTCTAGAACTGCTGCAATCCACGGTCTCGGTATCCGCATCTACAACTTCACACCCGGTAGTACCAAGGTGAATCATCAAGCCTTTAATATCCATTCTCAGATGTTTATGACCCATCTGCCAACTCCAATTCATCCCCATAACATCTAACGGAGATACAGCGTCATCACCGTCAATGCCATAGTTATTCAACTCTGTGGGAACACCTAAAGTAAATTGAATACCATCATAGTTACCACTTGGGACAGTACCTTTAATCACATGATTAAGCGCGGTATTACCGTTGCTGCAACTACCTGTTCCGGTTTCGAAATCGAGAAGAGCGACATTTTTGTACTGCCACTTCTTATCTTGATCTAGCATTACGCTAACCAGCTCATCAGCATCATTTACCAACGCAACTTCCGAGATATAGATACGTGCATCTTTAAATTCAGGGTTCAGGTTGCTAAGGCCGACAAGGCTCAACATTGGATCGCATGATATATCTTCGTTGCCGACACGAGCAGCAAATTTTATTTCGACGTTCTGTGTGGTAGTCACACTTGGCGTTGGAGATTGTTGCGTCGTATCTTCAGAACTGCTACTACTGCTACCACAACCAGATAAAGCGCCAACAATTGCCACTGCCAATAATTTATTCATCCACATATTTAACTTCCTTTTAACTCTTTTTCCAAAATATAGGCTGCTAACAGGCAGCCAAAAGATCACAAGGCCAATGGTGATGAGACGCAAAATACCGTTTATATAAGGTGCGTAAAATCATCACAAGGTTGGAGCAAGTGAAAATAAATGTTTAGTGATGGAAATGCGTGATAATGGAATAACTAGACCGAGTTACACTTGAACGTTAACTTAACCCTGTCGCCATAAATCATGCATAAAAGGTAAAAGGCGGTGATTGTTTAGGCGCGAGTGATAAATATACTTTTTGTTGGCAACTCGTATAGTTATATTGCGGGGCACGAGGAGTCGAGCGATTAAGCCATACAGACAGTAAACATATTAATAGAACGGCAAAAAAAATAGAATGTTGAAATGCTTTAAGAAGTGGGCAGCTGAATTGTAACGATTGGTGCTCTTCCTCGGCAGAATGAGAACCTTCACTATTTTGAGTAATAAGTTCGTTTACATTAGCCCACCTAAAGCCTAACGGCGTACACAACAAGATTTTTTCACCTTGTAATTTGCTCAACCAATTTTTGTTCAGTACTTCACTTGGATTTAAAGCGATTGTAGCGGCGATATAAATTTGAAATAGCAAAGAGATAATAACAAAAAATGCCATTATCTGTTGAGATACATTATTATTTCTTATTCTATGCATAAAATTAATATACCGTAAAAATTAGTCGGTCAGAACAATAACAAACAAGATTTATAATTGTAGTAATTAATTCACACTTTGGTAGCAATGTTAATAATAAAGTAAGGAATTGTTGTTTTTTCGCTCTAACTCCGTTATTTACAGTAACTTATTACACATTACAGGTACCAATAAACATTGTAGTATAAATAATTTCCTAGCATATATTATTTCTGTTCACGGTAATCCAGTGCTCGTTAAGCCAAGCACTTTAACGTGGTGAATGATAAATTGATTTGTTGCCGTTTGTTGCATATCTTTAATTAATACCAAAACAATATTTCCTAATCACAGCCTTATTTTCCATAGGGGCTTCAAAAGGAATATAAATGTATTTAAAGTCTATATATGCTGCTCTAGCCGGGATTACTTTGTCTGCTAGCTACTTTATTAACTTAGCTAATGCGGGAACCATCTATGACTTTGATATAAGAGTCAATTTTGACAGTGGCCTAACTAACTCACAACAAACTGTTTTTTCTGATGCAGAAAATCTTTGGGAGTTATTCATCGTAGGATACCGAGATGAGTTCCCAGGCCCAGGTTTAGATATTAGTGCTTCTGGCCAGAATATAGATGGTGTTGGAGGCACTCTTGGAAAAACAGGAATTACTTATGGTTTATTTATTCCTAGCTATGTTTATGCCACAGAGGGGACGATACAAATTGATAGTGCAGATCTGCTTTCTATAGAAACAGCTGGAAATCTATTTCATCTTGTCATGCATGAAATGGCACATGCCATTGGTTTTGGTATTTTATGGGGACCGACATTAAATGATTTATTAGATAGCGCTGGTAATTATATAGGCCAATATGGATTAGAAGCATATCAACTTAGTAATCCAGAAGCGACATTTGTCCCTGTAGAACAAGATGGCGGCCCAGGAACTGCGGGCTACCATTGGAATGAGCCTTATGGAGGCGGGCTCAGTGAATTAATGACTGGTTGGTTAGATCCTAATACCACGATTAGTTTAACAACTATAAATTCGTTCGCAGATTTAGGTTATGTTATTAATCCAAATTTCTCTGTGGAACAAGTCCCAGAACCATCAACACTTGTCATTTTCGCGTTCGCTATAATGGGGTTATTCTCACGAAAATATAACAAACAGTATCGAAATTAATAAGGCTCAGTTGATTTACCTACAAATGCAACAACGACCTTATCACCACCTAACGTACGAGAAAATGCATAGC
>Ga0209395_1001150_pt1 | contig 37898 bp, 33 predicted proteins | sample GOMGulsemesocosm_3_FD_184635 | JGI IMG/M metagenome (GOLD analysis project Ga0209395, IMG submission 184635) | Methane-oxidizing microbial communities from mesocosms in the Gulf of Mexico - GOM9D Gulf of Mexico (SPAdes) (version 2) | ecosystem: Environmental > Aquatic > Marine > Cold seeps...
CGAATATGTCAGACGATAAGAAAGTCATCTTTTCGATGAATAAGGTTTCAAAAACCTATCAAAGTACAAACAAACAAGTCTTAAAAGATATTTATTTAAGCTTCTTTTATGGAGCTAAAATTGGAATCCTCGGTTTAAATGGATCAGGGAAATCAACCTTGTTAAAAATTATAGCTGGGGTAGAAACTAATTTTCAAGGAGATGTCTCTTTTTCTCCAGGATATAAAGTTGGTTATTTAGAGCAAGAACCTAAATTAGATGACAATAAAACGGTTATTGAAATCGTAAGAGAAGGAGTTGCCGAGACAGTTGCAATTTTGGATGAATACAATAAAATCAACGACATGTTTGGTTTGGAAGAAGTGTATTCTGATGCTGATAAAATGGATAAGTTGATGGCGAGACAAGCAGAACTTCAAGATAAAATTGATGCTTCTAATGCTTGGGAATTGGACACAAAGTTAGAAATAGCGATGGATGCGCTGAGAACTCCTGATGGAGATACTCCAATTAAAAACTTATCAGGAGGAGAAAGAAGGAGAGTTGCATTGTGTAGGTTATTACTACAGGAACCAGAAATTTTATTATTAGATGAGCCTACCAATCACCTAGATGCAGAATCTGTACACTGGTTAGAACACCATTTAGCACAATATAAAGGAACGGTAATCGCAGTAACACATGATAGGTACTTTTTGGATAATGTAGCTGGCTGGATATTAGAATTAGATCGAGGAGAAGGAATTCCTTGGAAAGGAAATTACTCTTCTTGGTTGGATCAAAAGTCTACGCGATTGGCACAAGAAAGTAAAACAGCTTCAAAAAGACAGAAAACATTAGAACGAGAGTTAGATTGGGTACGTCAGGGGGCAAAAGGTCGTCAAACAAAGCAAAAAGCGCGTTTAAAGAACTATGACAAGTTGATGAGCCAAGACCAAAAGAAATTGGATGACAAATTAGAAATTTACATTCCCAATGGTCCGCGATTAGGAACCAATGTGATTGAAGCTACAGGAGTTTCAAAAGCCTATGGAGATAAATTATTATATGATAAGTTGGAATTTAATTTACCCCAGGCAGGAATTGTTGGAATTATTGGCCCGAATGGAGCTGGGAAAACGACCATTTTTAAAATGATAATGGGCGAGGAAAACCCAGATGCAGGTAGTTTTAAAGTTGGTGAAACGGCAAAAATTGCATATGTAGATCAAGCACATTCTAATATAGATCCAGATAAATCTATTTGGTCTAACTTTTCTGATGATCAAGAACTGGTTATGATGGGAGGAAAACAAGTGAATTCTCGTGCATATTTAAGTCGATTTAATTTTGCAGGAAGTGAGCAAAACAAAAAAGTATCTACGCTTTCTGGAGGTGAAAGAAATCGCTTGCATTTAGCAATGACTTTAAAAGAAGAAGGAAATGTACTGTTATTAGATGAGCCAACAAATGATTTGGACGTAAATACTTTAAGAGCTTTAGAAGAAGGTTTAGAAAACTTTGCAGGTTGTGCTGTGGTAATTAGTCACGATAGGTGGTTTTTAGATAGAGTTTGTACTCACATTTTAGCTTTTGAAGGCAACAGTGAAGTGTATTTCTTTGAAGGTGGTTTTAGTGATTATGAAGAAAATAAAAAGAAACGATTGGGCGGAGATTTAATGCCGAAACGTATTAAGTATCGAAAATTGATTAGATAATTAAAAACATAAAAAAATCCCGCTTTACAAAGCGGGATTTTTTATGCATGCTATTAATTACGTCTTCTTCGTTCTTGTTTTTTAGCAACCTTTTTTTTATTAATCTCTTTTTTAACTCTAATTTTAGTAGCTCCTCTTTTAACTTTCCTCTTAGTTACCTGAGCTCTTTTAGAATGGGTATTTCTTTTAGTAATTGTTTTTCTGTTAGGTGCTACTTTTCTTTTTGGGTACTTATTGTTATTTCGTGTTGTTACACCCGCTTTTCTCCTTTTTATTAGCTTACCTCGTTTTCCAACTTTGCCGTTAGGTTTAACTTTGTAATAATAATAGTTTTTGTCTTCTCTATATTTTCTGTAATTATTTTTAAAGCTATAATCATAAAAGTAACGATCATTATAGTTGAAAACAGAACCAAAATTTAATGAGAATTGAATACCTGAGTCATAATAATCTCGATGAACATTTCCATAAAAATAAGGATCTCCCCAATTATTGTAAGATACTTTTAAATCACCAACTTTTCTTACAACCCCTCTTCTGTAATAGATTCTAATTTTTCCAATTCGAGTAACATTACCCTTATAGTCATAACGAATATAATTAGAGCCTATACGTTTGATTCTTCCTTGATAGTCTCTGTCAATTCTGATGTCATTCTGTCTATATCTTCTGTTGTTATATTTGTAGTAACGTCTATTTGGAGTATCGAATTCAAAATCACCATTCAAAAAAACATGAAATTGAACACCTCTTTCAATAAAGCTAACTGCGTCATCATAACCGTTTATTGTGATCGATTTTTCAGTTGATACATTTTTTTCGTTTGCACTTACAGCAACAAAAGACATTATTCCTAAAAATAATAGTAGTACTTTTTTCATAATTTCTATTTTTTAAAATCCTGCTTACTCTTTTCGGTTTTCAGCTTCCACGTTAATAATGAGTTTTCAAAGAGCGTGCCAAAAAATAAATTAACAGAAGTAGGAGTTCAGAAAACACTTAAGAATTACAGCGATGCTTGCGCTCTTTTTAAGACGAAGTATGTGATTTTAATTTAGATACCTTTCCAGTAGAACATGAAATTTTGAATGTAACTAATCTAGGATAATGCCAAAAATTTAAACTATAAAATATAGTGGGTAGTACCGTTAACTACGCCTTTTGATATTTATTGGAAAGGCTTTTTATTTTTTTAGTATAGGCTCTTAATTCAAACATTTCTTTAATGAATTTTTTAGAACTTTTATATGGGACATTGTATTGTTTGTTATTGATTGTTGCTACTTGAAATAAAGATTCCCAATGTGTTCTTATAGCTTTTAGAGCTTGTAAATAAGTGTATGTTTCACTGTCATAAATGTGAGTGGGTTCAGAGAGAATTCCGTTGATTTCTAGAATTTTAAAGCCAATCCCATTTTCTAGCTCCTCAAAAGTATTGTACTTAATATCAATTCTTCCATAATACCAGCCATCAATGGAGCTACTTAATTGATCAAAAGTTTGTTCTAATTTTTTGGTAATTAAATGACCGCCACATATAAATTGCGTTCCTTTAGAATGATTTCCAATAGAAGTAAGTTTTATTTTCTCTCCTTTAGGTGGTATGTTCTGTAATTTATCTTGATGAATGTCAGAGAGTATATCAAGATAACGTTTTGCTCTTTCATTAGTAAGAATCAATTCTTTAAAAGTAGACCTCCCATCACCAACAATAAATAAAAATTTTTTCAATGTAATGGAAGTAATACTCCCTTTGTCTCGGTTAGGCTTTTTATGATAGAATATTCCACATTCGTTTTTGTGGTCTAAAAACTCTTGAATAATGATATCAATTGGGTATTTGTCTAGATATAGTTTTAATTCCTCAGCCGAATGTATTTTTTTTACCAATAAACCTCTAAAGCCAATATCAGGTTTGGCAATTAGTGGAAAATTTATTTCTCTAAATTTAAGCTCTTCCAGTACCTTATTCGTATTGGAGTTTGAGGCTACAAAAATTGTTTTTGGCCTAAACCTTTCTGGAATTAATTCAATTGTTTTGTATTTACTTTCTGTACCATTTCCTGAGCTTTTAATACAAGGGTTTGCAGCACTAAAAAAAGCAGAATGTTTTGCTCTCGCTGCTAAATAAAAAGCATAGGGCAAATTGGGGACATAAAACATAGAAGTAGGCCAATATTCCCAGTTTAATAACTTTTGTATTTTGATGGATTTCTTCAGTTTTTTATTTATTAAATAGTGCGTCTAAAAATGTCTTAAATGTTTTGAATGCAAGTATCAGCGTTAAAATGATAAGAACAATAGCTAAAGCTAATATCCCGTAGGCAATATACATGGCATCTTCCATTTTATTTAGTGCTTTAAAAGCAATGTTTAAAGTGATAGGAGAAATGATTAATAGTAAAATTAAAAGCAATAACTTTTTCACTCCTTTTCCTAGTAATTCTTGATTAACGCTCATTTGGATAATTTATAATTGCTGTTCTCACGTTCTTATATTTTTTCAATAATTCACTTGCGGTCTTTTGGTCGATCTTTAATTCATTAACTAACATTAATACCCCGCGATTTACCAATTTATCATTAGATAGTTGCATGTCAATCATTTTGTTTCCTTTAATCTTACCTAACAATATCATAGATGATGTGGTTAGCATATTTAAAACCATTTTCTGAGCGGTTCCTGCTTTCATCCTTGAGCTTCCAGTAACAAATTCAGGGCCAACAACTACTTCAATTGGAAATCCTGAAACAGAAGCCAACGGACTGTTCTTATTACATGTAATACAACCCGTAGTAATCTGTTGTTTATTGCATTTTTCTAATGCAGATATGACATACGGAGTTGTACCAGAAGCAGCGATACCAATAACAATATCTTTTTTAGTAATTTGATGTGCGTTTAAATCTAACCAGCCTTGCATTTTAGAATCTTCTGCATTTTCTACGGCTTTTCTAATGGCGGTATCTCCACCCGCAATTAGTCCTAGAACTAATTCGTGAGGAACTCCAAAAGTTGGAGGACATTCTGAGGCATCTAAAATCCCTAAGCGTCCACTTGTTCCTGCTCCTAAATAAAATAATCGGCCACCATTTTTAAGTTTTTCAACAATTTTATTTGTCAATTTTGTTATTTGGGGAATGGCCTTTTCTACAGAAAAAGCAACGGTTTTGTCTTCATTATTAATGTTAGTCAATAATTCTGAGGTATTCATTTGTTCTAAATGATTGTATTTAGAATCTTGTTCGGTAGTTTTTGTAAAACTCATATGTCAAAAATATGAATTATAACTTTGAGGAGCTATATGGAATAAAAAAAAACTCTGATAAATAATTTTTATCAGAGTTTTACATAAGATACAAGTATTATTTACTCAGAAAATAAATCTGAAGTTTCAATCTTTTTATTATTAAGAAAGTCATATAATGTCAGTCTTCTTAAAGTGTAGTAATCTGTCCAGAATTTCTCTAAGGAGTTTAAATACATAACTACAGCTCTATCTTTTTCTTGTTGAGCTATATTTAAATCTGTGATTGTAATTTTCCCTAAAATGTACCTTTTTTTTGTAATGTCATATCTTTTAATAGCTATTTCTTGTGCTTTATCGGATGTCGCTAAAAATGCTCTTTGATTTGACCAGTTAAGCGTGTGTAAGTATATTTCTTGCTCAAAAGCTTGTTTATCTTGTTCTAAATTGGTGTTTATCAAATCTAAATTAGCTTCTGCCATTTTTCGTTTAGACTTTGAAACGCCCCAATCAAAAATGGGAATACCAAGAGTTACAGAAACATTTTGTTGCTTATTGTAGTCTTGAAAAAGGTCATTAAAAATAGGACCTTGCTGAGAAATTCCAAAATTAGCATTTAGGCTTAATTCTAACCGGTTATTCCCCTTAACCTTGGCTAGTTGTTTTTGGGCCTCTAGTCTTTTTCGTCTGAATTCTATTACAGATTTCCTGTTTGTTTCAGCTTCTTTCATTGCTTTTTTTACATCAACATTAAATAAGGAGAGGTTTTTTGGTATACTTAAAACAATGTCTTCCGTTTCTAAAGCTAAATATCTTGCAAAATTTTGTGAAGCTTTTTTTAATGCGATTTTATTCGTAGTTACATTATTTCTAGAGTTTAATAACGAAAGTTCCATTTGTAATAAATCATTCTCTGCTATTTTACCCATTCTATACCTACCTTTAGCAATTACAAATAACGTATCTTGATTGGATAAATTCTTCTCTGCTATTTTTAGTTGCATTTGAGATTTTAATAGGCTAAAATAATAGCGTGATGTTGTTAGTGAAATACGTTCCATTGTTTCAATAAATCCTCTTTTAGATTCTTCATACAGTAATGGTTCGATTTTTTTATCCCATTTATAAGGATTGTAAAATATTGAATTTTGATAATAATTAACTGAAAAGGGAACAATTGAATAGCCAGTACTTGGGCTATCTCCAAATATATCAACCCTTTCTATTTGAGAGTTAATTGATAAAGAACCACCGGTGTATGCTACATTTTGTGATATGGATAAATTTGCATCAATCCTAGATTGATTTTGATTTACAAATATATCTTGACCGGTGTCATTTGTAATTCTTCTGGTTGATTTTGAGTATGATGGTAATGTTGCATTCAATCTAAATTGAGGTAAAAAACTTGCTTTATAGTTTTTATACCTCCAGTAACTTCCTTCGTTTTTGTTAATATTCGCTTTGTAATCCGGAGATTTTTTTTGAGCTAATTGAATTGCTTCTTCTAAAGTAATTTTTTTTGTTTGTGCGTTTATTCCTATTGAAATAGAAATAAACAGCAGTAATAATGTTTTTTTCATGAGCATGTTTTTATTCGTATCTAATAGCTTCAATTGGACTCTTTTTGGCTGCAGCTCTTGCCGGAGCAATTCCAAAGACCAATCCGATTAATGTGGCTACAAAGAAGGATAATAATACGGAGTTAAATGATATGACTGTTTCTATTCCGGTAGCAATTTCAATACCGTAGGAGGCAATAATGCCAAGAAATATTCCTACAACACCTCCTCCAATACTAATCAATACAGATTCAGATAAAAATTGCAAAATAACATCTTGTTGGGTTGCTCCAATAGCTCGTATGATTCCAATTTCTTTAGTTCTTTCTAATACAGAAGCGAGCATTATGTTCATAATGCCAATTCCACCAATTAACAGTGAAATACCAGCAATAATACTTAAAACAATATTAAATATTTGCTTTGTTTTTTGTTGTTGTTTAAGCAATTGTATCGGAATTGTAATTTCAAAATCGAGCACATCATTATGAAGTCTTTTTAACATTCTACTTAAAACTTCTGCAGTAGATTTTAATTCATTTGAATTAGAAACCTGAATGGTTAACTTGTCAATTTGATGATAATTTCCTCTTGGAATTCGCTTCTTTGGTCCGCTTTGATTACCACCTATCATAATCATTCCACCACCTAAGTCAAGAGGTTTGTCGTTAATTACTTTTCGATCTTTATAGCGAACTAAAAATGTTTTAATCGGGATGTATATGTCTTGATTTAAATCGCGAATACCCAAATTCTCTTGAGCTTGATCAGAAATTAATTTTTCTTCAATTACCCCTACAACTTCTAGCCAAACATCTTTGACTTTAATATATTTTCCCAACGCACTTTTACCAGGGAATAATTTTTTTTCAATTTTTTTACCAATTACACATACAGGTAATGCATTTTTTAATTGAAACCGGGTAAGGTTTTTACCTTTTTCTAGTTGAATATTAGAGGTTTTAAAAAATGGAGCCGTAATACCTACAAGTTTAACAGCGTTCTGTTTCCCATTATTAATTACGTATGTATCAAGAATTATTTCTGGACTAGCAACTTTTACAGAAGGGATGGTATTAATTGCACTTTGCACATCAAGTAAGTCTAGCCCTTTAGAAAAACGCTTAGACTCTGTAGTTCCTTCGTCAACAGAATCATCACTATCGCTTTCTTCTTTGTTATCGGGAATAGGTGTAATGACGATATTATTTACGCCAACTAATTCTAACTGTGCTAAAATTTCTTTTTCAGCGCCTTTACCAATAGCGAGCATTGTAATTACTGCTGCAACACCAAAAATTATTCCTAGGGCTGTTAAAAAAGTCCGTACTTTGTTAGTGGTAATCACCCGAAGGGCCTCGCTAAAATTTGATTTTAGCTTTTCTAAAAGTATTTGATCTATCATTTTTTTACTTTAATAGCGTTATACTTTTCTCTTCGTAACCCTCTGGTTTGTTTAGGTACAGCACGTCATTTTCTTTCAGCCCTTTTTGAATGATAATAATATTGTTATTAGACTTTCCTAATAGAACTTGTTTTTTCTCTATAGAAAAACCAGACTTTTTATAAACATAACTAATACTGTCTTTAGAGAAAATGGCTTCTAAAGGTGCAGTCAATACATTCTCTTCTCTATCAGTTAATATTCTGTTAGAAGTGGTCATTCCCGGTCTAATATTACTATTCGTACTTATTAGCTTAACTTTAATCTGAAAAACTTTGATATCAGAGCCTCTTTTTTTCTCGCCTACATTGGCAACATCTGTAACAACACCATCTAATTCAATATCTGGAAACGCATCAAAACCAACTTTTACAGTGAGCCCTTTTTTAATCTTTCTAATATCAACTTCATTGGTGTACGTTTTGGATTCCATTTTGGTTAAGTCAGGTAAAGTTGCGATAGAATTATTCCATGGGCTTATTGTAGAGCCTACCTTCTTTTTACTACCATTCCACTCTCTTATGTAGGTGATCATTCCGTTAGAGTTTGAATATATGGTAAATGATTTTTGAAGATCAATTAAAGCATGTAATAGTTTAGATGTTTTTGAAACTTCTGTACCTACTTCTACCATTTTAGCAGCAGCTTGTCTTTTCTTAATAGAGTAATTCTCTTTTTTCTCTTTTAAATCTCTTTCAGACTTCTCAATTCTTATTTCTAATTTTTTTATAGTAGCTGGTGGCTCGTAAGTAGATTGTTTCAGTTCAAGTTTCGTTTCTTCAATTGTGAAAAATAAATCTTTTATTCCGTTACGTTCTTGTTTTAGTGTTAGCGTAGTGTCTAATTGTTGTTGTGTGTATTTTGATTGCGCTGCATCTAGATTTAATCGTTTGTCAATGATTTGTTCATTAACACTAGATGGATCAAGTCTACCAACATAGTCGCCTTTTTTTACAATAGTTCCTTCAGGGATTAGATCTTGAATTTTAACTTGGTTTAGTCTAAAGTTTCTTAAGTTTGAAGGGCCATTAATTTTCTTTAAGCTAGAAGATAAAGCTTCCCCAGAGGTAACAACTTCGTTGATAAATTCCCCTTTTTTTATGGTAACTGTTAACCAAACATCGTCATTGCTACTTGTGTTGTAAAAAGAGTAGGCAGCAATAAGTACAATAATTGCTACACTAATAAGTGTGATTTTTTTCTTAGTCATTTTTTTTTTTTTTTTTTTGTTTTTTTTTTTTTTTTTTTTTGAGAGCGATCAAATATAGCACAAAAAGCATGCCTTAGGCATGCTTTTTAGTTAATTTAGACTTAAGTTGTTGTATTACAGTAAGTTTAATGTTTTGTTTAGTGTTTCACTTGGTCTCATTTCTTTTGATGTTGACTCTTCGTTAGGGAAATAATAACCACCAATATTTAAGGCATTCCCTTGCGCAAGGTTTAATTCATTTACAATAGCTTCTTCATTATTCGATAGCTCTTTAGCAATTGAAGAAAAACGCTTTTTTAACGTTTCGCTTTTAGTTTGATTTGCTAAAGCTTCAGCCCAATACGTTGCTAAATAGTAGTGTGAACCTCTATTGTCTAGTTCGCCAACTTTACGGGAAGGTGATTTTTTGTTGTCTAAAAATTTGTCTGTTGCTTTGTCTAATGCTTCAGCTAAAACCAAGGCTTCCTTATTATTAGTGGTTTGTCCTAAGTGTTCTAAAGAAACTGCTAGCGCTAAGAATTCACCTAGAGAGTCCCATCGCAAATGTCCTTCTTCAACAAATTGTTGTACGTGTTTTGGAGCAGAGCCTCCAGCGCCAGTTTCAAACAATCCACCGCCATTCATTAATGGAACTATAGATAGCATTTTAGCAGATGTTCCTAGCTCTAATATAGGGAATAAATCAGTTAAATAATCTCTTAAAACATTACCCGAAACGGAGTTTGTATCTTTTCCTTGTTTTACTCTTTGAAGGGTAAAAGTTGTCGCGTCCATTGGGGAAAGGATTTGAATATCTAAGCCCTCAATATTGTAATTTGGTAAATATGCCTTTACTTTTTTAATAACTTCAGCATCATGAGCTCTATTTTTATCTAACCAGAAAATTGTAGGGATGTTTGTTGCTCTAGCTCTATTTACAGCAAGCTTTACCCAATCTTGAATTGGTGCATCCTTTACTTGACACATTCTCCAAATATCTCCAGTTTCAACTGTATGTTCTATTAAGGTATCTCCATTAGAATTTACAAGGCTTACAATTCCATTCGATTCAATTTCAAAAGTTTTATCATGAGAACCATATTCTTCAGCCTTTTGAGCCATTAAACCAATATTTGGAACAGTTCCCATTGTTGTAGGATCAAAAGCGCCATGTTTTTTGCAAAAATTAATGGTTGCTTCGTAAATTCCAGCATAACTACTATCTGGAATCACAGCTTTAGTATCTTGTTGCTTTCCTTCCGCATCCCACATTTGACCAGATGTTCTGATCATTGCTGGCATTGACGCATCAATAATAACATCGCTAGGTACATGTAAGTTGGTAATTCCTTTGTCAGAATTTACCATTGCAATAGCAGGTCCATTTTGGTAAGTTGCTAAAATATCAGCTTCAATTTCTGCTTTTTTATCCGCAGACAACTCTTCTAGTTTGCTAATTAAGTTCCCAAAACCGTTGTTAACATCTACTCCAATTTGATTAAAAGTCTCTCCATGTTTGGCAAACAATTCTTTAAAAAAAGCTCTAACTCCGTGGCCAAAAATAATAGGGTCAGATACCTTCATCATTGTTGCTTTCATATGTAATGAGAATAATACATTATTCTCTTTTGCATCTGTAACCTGAGCTTCTAAAAAGGCAATTAATGCATTTTTACTCATTACTGAAGCATCGATAATTTCTCCTGCTAATAATGGAGTTGAGGCTTTTAAAACTGTTTGAGTCCCAGATGAGTCTGTGTGAACTATTTTAACATCTGTAGCAGTGTTAATCGTGATTGACTTTTCATTGTGAAAAAAATCACCTTCTGTCATTGTAGATACATGTGATTTAGAATCAGCACTCCAGGCACCCATTGAATGTGGGTTCTTTTTTGCATAATTTTTTACTGCTTTAGGAGCTCTTCTGTCAGAATTCCCTTCTCTTAGCACTGGGTTTACAGCAGATCCTTTTACCTTGTCATAGCTAACTTTAATAGCCTTCTCTTCATCATTATTTGGAGAATCTGGATAGTTAGGAATTGTAAAACCTAGGTTTTGTAATTCTTTAATAGCCGCTTTTAATTGTGGTACTGATGCGCTAATATTAGGTAATTTTATAATGTTTGCTTCTGGTGTTTTTGCCAATGCACCTAGTTCTGCTAATGCATCATTTACTTTTTGATCATCACTTAAATACTCAGATAAATTTGCCAATATTCTTGCTGCTAATGAAATGTCTTTAGTTTCAATTTCTATTCCAGATGAAGCGGTAAATGCTTTTACTATTGGTAAGAACGAATAGGTAGCTAAAGCAGGTGCTTCGTCAGTTTTTGTGTAAATTATTTTAGCAGAGTTGCTCATTTCAATAAGTATTTTTTAAGTTAAAAAATAAAACATATCTACGTGTATAGATGTGTTTTTTGGTATCGCAAATTTAATGATTTATAACTGAAAATAGTATGAGAATATACTAATAATCATCTTTAGTTTTTGTGAATTTATTAATAAATACAGCTGTAATATATGTATAAAATAAAAGCCATATCTAACAATTGCTTGTTGTGATATGGCTTCTTTGAAATAATTCTTTTTAATTTTGCTTGCACTTGTATGCAAGCGTTTTTACAAGTAGCATTTCTTTCAATTTGCTATGCCTCAATAAAAAACTAAAATTCGTTATTTCAGTTTTTGAATTATCCAGCGCCGTTTACACATGTTGTATATACATTGCCTTAATAGATAATTCATTGTGTTTTTCAACCCTAAATAGAATAAGCGTATACCTGCGTATCTGCTTCGAATTTTTGTCGGTATCTTTTTACAGATAACTGAACTCTAATTCTAAAAATGAATTTACATTGCAGTAACTCATTTTTACTTCTGTCTTGAAAAACGATGATAAAGAACGTTACTTTATTGTATTTTCAAATGATACCCCTTTTATCTAATGATATAAGTAGTATTGCTTTCTTAATACGTTTCAAATATAAGTGCAAGAATTGATACTGCAAATTTTTCAACCTATTAGTAGTCAACAAGATACGAACAGGATTTGTTAACAATTGTTCATTAAAAAAAGCGTTGTGAAAATCACAACGCTTTTTTATATATTTTGATAAATGAAAACTATCTTCTTTTTTCAGTAATTCTAGCTTTCTTACCTGTAAGACCTCTAAAGTAAAAGATACGAGCTCTTCTTACTTTTCCTCTTTTGTTTACTTCAATTTTTTGGATAGATGGTAAGTTCACAGGGAAAATACGTTCAACACCAACAGTTCCAGACATTTTTCTAATTGTAAATGTTTCAGAAGAAGCTACACCTTTACGTTGTATAACAACACCTCTAAAAAACTGAGTTCTAACTTTATCCCCTTCTCTAATTTCGTAAAAAACAGTGATAGTATCTCCAGCTGAAAAATCTGGTAATTCGTTTTTTGTTACAAATTCTGATTGTACAAATTTAATTAATTCTTCCATGATATTTATTTATGGTTTTCAAACATCAACTTTCACGATTCTCGTCAGAGGTTAATTTTGAGGTTGCAAATTTATGAAATATTTTTTGATAAAAAGAGATTATACGAATTAATTTTTAGACTGGTAATTGGTGCAATAATACACCCAGAACTTACGAACTTCCTTTCCGTTTAATGAGATAATAATAGGATCTAATTCAGTAATGGTATCGAAATAATTTTGCATTTCTGGATGGGTAAGGGCATTCTTCTTTTCTTTATTTTTAAAACGAGTATCAGAATCTAAGAAAATAGCATTTTTACCATGTAATACCGATAGGTTTGAATCTACATAGTCGAAATGTAGTGCATTTTTTCCTATGATATTTTGCGCATATGCTTTTTTATCCATAAAGAAATTTAAAGCTGCTGTAGTTTTGTAGCCGTCAGCAGCAAAAACAAAACTATTCGGGTTGTTCTTTAATAATATTTCGGTTTCAATGGTTAATTCTTTCCAACCAATCCAGGTATCATCACTTTTAATAGGTGCTAAATAGAATACAATTTGTAGCCCAATTAATACATGAAAGAAAACTGAAAAATAGAGTTGAACTTTAATCCATCTTTTTTTGATAAACATTGCTGCAATTATAGCTCCTGTAATATATGCTGGCATCATCCAATTCAGCTTTACCCAATAAATAGGAGTTATGGCCAAAAAACCAACAAAGGTTGGAACAAAAAATGCGAGTAAAAATAACGTTTTTGAAGAAGGTAATTTAAATTTAAATACTGCTCTTTTAATGTATTTATACGTAAAGGATATAAAAGCAAAAAATAAAATTGGTAGTAATAAAATAAGCTGATGTGCAATGGCCCCAAAAAAGTAATTTGGAGATATCTCAAGCTTTGAAATACTTCCTGTTCTATTTGATCCTTGAAATGCGAATGAGGCAAAATCATTTTGATAATTCCACCACCAAACTGGAAATGAAGCTGCAAATGAAAGAATTAAACAAGCCCATAACCATGGAGAAAGTAATAGCTTTCTATAGTTATTTGAAAAAGCTAAAAAACCTAACAATCCTATTTGGAGAAATAATGAAGTGTATTTACAGTCAAAAGCCAATCCAATAACCAATCCAGCAACAATCCAGTGCCATTTTTTTTGATCGAAAATGGCGCGGTATAAACAAATAATACTTAGCGTCCAAAATAGCAATAATGGTACATCTGGAGTGGAGTTAAAAGATAAAATAGAAATAAATATGGTTGAACTTATCAATACTAATGCCGTTAAAGCTCTGCTTTTAGAAAGAAAATAGGTTGATAGTTTATAGAAACTTAATAAGGTGAAGGACGTAACAATAAAATCAGCCAGTTTAACCACAAACACTGTTTTTCCAAAGACTTCAGTAAACCCTCTTAAAATGTAACCAATCATTCCGGGATGATCAAAATATGAAAGGGATAAATTTTCTCCGTAAAAATGATAATAGGCATCTTGTGGCATTAATCCCATAAAGGGTAATAAGGCGATTCTAAAAAGTTGAAATCCAAAAACGGTTGCTAAGGCAGGATGTTTTTTTACGAGGCTTATAAACTTATTCATTTAATAAATCTGGTCTAGTTTGTGCTGTTCTTTCATATGCTTTTTCTGTTCTCCAAGCATCTATCTTTGGAAAGTTTCCAGATAATAAAACTTCTGGAACTTTTAAGCCTTTGTATTCTGCTGGTCGCGTGTATACTGGTGGAGATAATAAATTGTCTTGAAAAGAATCTGTCAAAGCCGACTGTTCATCTCCCAAAACACCAGGAATTAATCGGACAACGGCATCGCATAAAACTGCGGCAGCCAATTCTCCTCCGGTCAAAACATAATCTCCAATTGAAATTTCTTTGGTTATAAATTTATCTCTAACGCGCTGGTCTACACCTTTGTAGTGTCCGGTTAAAATGATTACATTTTCTTTTAATGAAAGTGAATTTGCAATGCGTTGATTTAAGGTTGGTGCATCTGGAGTCATATAGATAATTTCATCATATGCCCGTTCAGATTGTAGTTTAGAAATGCAGTGGTCTATAGGTTCTATCATTAGTACCATTCCTGCTCCACCACCAAACTGCATGTCATCTAGTTTCTTGTAAGAGCCAATTCCATATTCACGTAAATTATGAAAATGTACTTCTGCTAATCCTTTGTCAATGGCGCGTTTCATCATTGAATGTTGAAACGGACTTTGTAATAATTCAGGTGAAACGGTAATAATATCTATTCGCATCTGGCAAATGTACGGGTTTCTAGTTTTTTATTCTGATTATTTTAGCGTTCAAAAAGTAAATATTCTAAATACCTCAAACCAGAAGCAATTAGGTTCGGCCTATCAATCGATTTTTCTTTAAAAGTATCTAATGTGTTTCTATGTATTTGTACCCCCTTAATAAAAACAGAAGTGGGCCTTTTTAACGTTGATAAATGGTCTAAAGGATTTTTTTTGAGTAAAAGTAAATTTGCAACCTTGCCAATTTCTATAGTTCCCTGGGTGTTCATAATTCTGTGTACTTTTGAAGCATTAACAGTGGCGGTTTTTAGCACTTCGAAATTACTTAATCCAGCTTTTTTATATAGCTGTAATTCTTGATGCAAAGAATAACCAGGAACTGTTACTCCAATTCCAGCATCCGTACTTGCAACAAAAGCAACCCCGTTTTCATGTAGTTTTTTTAGGGTGTATACGTGGAAATCATGTTGTGCTTTAATGCGAGAAACTAAGCTAGAGTCGTTTTTTTTTGCAGAATCCCATCTGTCAAACTGTGCTTTACTATCCACCATTTGAATTAATGGATTGATAAGCTTTGTTAAATCCGATGATAAAATTTCTGCATCCGTCATCATATTATAAATATTATAATAGACAATAAGGGTAGGACTTAATTTTGTAGTTGGATGCGTGCTATATTCATTAATTATCTGTTTTAGCTTTAGGGTGTCTAATTTGTAGTTTAAAGGTTGTTGAACGATATCTTCTGCATGTTCAATTGTTTTTATTTGTGAATTAAAATGATAAGTATACGGAACTTTTGGAGTTGGGTGCGCAATAATATCAATTTTAGATTCGATAGATTGCGCAATAATAGCTTCAAAAATATCTTCAGTTAAACCATAATAGGTTTTAATAAAGTCATACCCGTCGTTTTTATATTTTTTAATTTTTTCTTTAGCTTCTTTTGCAGAAATTATATTAACATTATCGTCCCCAAGATACTCAGGCCCTGTGAGTTTAGGGCTGGTAGTATAGAAATTTGGAGCAATTAATTTGTTCTTATTTATTTCATTTTTAATTCTTAAATGCATTTTTCTACCCCATAAATTCCGAACAGTTGTAACCCCATAAGATAAGTATAAGCCTAACTCATACTTATCCCAAACATGTACATGCATGTCTATTAATCCAGGTGATAAATACCCGCCTTTTGCATCTATGATTGGTATGTTTTTGATGGCAATTGAATCTTCAATTTTTTTTATGATTCCATTTTCTATATATACCATTTTGTTTGGAAACACCGTGTCTTTTGTCATGGTGATAAGGTTGGCGTTTTTTATTATGTAGGTATTGGTATCACCGTTTTCAATGTTTGCCGTTTCTAAATAGCGCGTATTTTGACCATCTACAATCAAAATAATAACTAAAAAAAGGAGTAGCAACCCTATAAGTATGCTGATGTATTTTACTATTTTTTTGACTATTTTCATTTTATAGGGATGTTCGTTTAATTAGGTGTTAATAGTTTGTAAATATACTATAAAATGGTATTCGTGATATGGAGGTTTAAAAAGGATAAAAGCTAAGACAATTGGGCGTCAACAGATTTGGTAATCTCATTTTGTATTGTTCCCGTATGTAGTGTTGTTTTATTTTCGATGAGCATGATACAGCATTCTTCTTGTGAACTCACTCTGTGATTGATGCTTTTTTTGACAATGTATACATCTCCTTTATCCATGGTAAAAGGGGGAGCATTTTCAATCTCCATAACCAAAGAACCTTCTATGATGTAAAACAATTCATCTTCGTTTTTATGATTGTGCCAAGGTACTTTATCTCCTTTTATCTTTGCGATTTTAATGTAGGTGTCATTGACTTCTCCAAGCACCTTAGGTGAAAAATAATTTTTAATTTTTGAAAATTCGGTTGCTATGTTCATTGCTTATTTATAATTAGTAAGTAACTTTTCTTTGACTTTTGCTATGTTGATTTTTGGGAGCAGTATCAATCCGATACAAAATAACGGAAATGGGAGTAGTATTGGGATGATGAGTGCTCCAATACTTTCGGTGTTGTCTGGTATGTTTTCTGGCTGTAAGCCTGGTAAAAACTGTATTGAAAAAAAGAAATTTATAAGTGCATGTGTAATTGCTATGGGTACAATTTTATTGGTTTTTAGTACCATAACGCCAAAAAAGAACCCAATAAAAGTGGCATATATGACTTGGGTAATTACCGGTAATATAGATTCACTACTAAACAAATTGATTAAATGAAAAAGGCCAAACGAAAAAGCAGCAGCCCCAACACCAAACAATAGACCTCTCTTTTTTGAAATATAAGCATGTAGAAAGAGTGGTTGTAATACGCCTCTAAAAAGAAATTCTTCTGCAAAACCAACAGATAAACATCCGATAAAAAGAAGCAAAACATTAAAAGGAATAACTTCTGTGAAGTCTTTCGAAGCCACTGAAGCCATTCCTATAAGGAATATATAAAACGGAATTAAATTAAGGGACTTGTACTTCCATTTATAATCGGGGGACATTCCAGCTATATGTTCAATATTCAATCTTTTTATGGCGAGATAGCTTAGCAAGAAAAGAATATTCATTTTTATGCAAAGGGCGATATAATCAGATTGAAATTCAGAAAACTGATAGTGTAGCACTATGCTTTTTATGGGGATAGACATTAGTAAGCCCATTGCAATTAAAATCAGTGCAGTGGCTTTAATAGGATTTATTGATTTGCTCCTTGGCATGTTGTCAAAATTAATTAGGAATCACTTGCAAAGAACTATATTTGATATACATTTGTCAAGTATGTACTTTTTAGTGCCTTAGGAACTAAAAGGATATTATTGTTGAATATCAGGCAATTAAAACTTTACATTAATGAAAAATAAAAATAAAACTACCTATTGTGCTGTAGATTATGCATTTAAAAGAATAGGAGGCAAGTATAAAGGGCGTATTATTTGGGTGTTAAGAGAAGATGTTTTAAGGTATGGGGCATTAAAAAGGGCAATTGTTGGAATTACTCCAAAAATGCTTACACAAACGCTAAAGGAGTTGGAAGCAGACGAATTTGTTTCTAGAAAAGTGTATTTAGAAGTGCCTCCAAAAGTTGAATATTCATTAACTAAATCGGGGAAAGAATTGGTGCCGCTTATAAAACAGTTAAGAACTTGGGCGATAGGTCAAATAGACAAAAAAAAGATAGCACTTCACGACAAGTGATTTTTTTTATTCCATGTTGATTAAAATACTAAAAACCATCAATTAAAATTGATGGTTTTTAGTATATGGTGTTTACTTTTTTATTTCTTGAAAGGTTTCTTGTGCTGGTTTGGTTTGTCTTTTTGTTGTGGTTTTTCTCCCTTGGCAGGCATTGGTCCACGTAAATGGATGACCAATCCATTTAAAAAGTTACGCAAAAATTGATCGCCACATTCCATGTATTTTGGATGGTCTTCATTTCTAAAGATAGCACCTAATTCTCCTTTGGTAACTTTAAAGTCTACTAAAGCACAGATTTCAATAATGTCAGTGTCGCGGTACTTATGTGCAACACGTAATTTTTTAAAAATATCGTTGTTTGTTAATCCCATGCAACAAATGTACGTGTTTCAAAAGGTTTATTTAGAAAAGATTTTTTGAAATGTTAAGAATGCGATTACTAGTAAATGGGTTCTATTTAGAGTTTGTAAGCATTGTTGAATCGAGTTTAGAGCCAAATTTAATAGAAACTAATCTACCATTTTAAAAATGGCCCAAGCATACACGGCAAAACGTAAAAAACGAAAGAGTCCAAATAATACCACCCCTTTAAATGGATATTTAATCATACCAGCAGTTAGACAGGTAATTGAAAAAGGTATGGGTAACAAAGCGCCAACTACAATTAAAAAACCACCCCATTTGCTGGTGTTTTTTAATTGACTCATTAGTTTTGTCTCTAGATAATTTTTAAATGTTTTTATTCTTAAAGAAGCTTTACCTATAAAGAACGTGATTAAACCCCCGGTATAAGAAAGTGTTGCTAAAACAGCTAATGTAACTATGGGGTCATCTGTTTTTTTAGACCAAGCAATAAATATTTCTGGCGGAATTAATCCTAGCAAAGTTTCCGAAGTAAAGAAAACAGCTAAAACACCAACGGTAGAAAAAGTTTCCGTCATGGTTTGCAAGCCATCATTAATATTATAGATGTACTTGTTAAAAAGTATCAACCCCACAACTACCAAAACAACTGGAATAATAGCTTTGCGTAAGCTCTTGCCAATAAATTTGTAGAACCCGGTATATGAATAATACTGATGTAGTAACTTCGTTTTAGATTTTTTTCTTTTCTTTTTCTTGTTGCTCATTTTTTTGCCTGAGATTCCGTTTTCAAGATGCGAATATACGCTTTTTCTATATTTTAGAAAGAAGTTGAAGTGGAGTTTTAATCATATATTATTTGCCTAAATATTTGCAATTGCCGCTTCAGCGCAACGTTCACCGTCCATTGCTGCCGACACAATTCCACCAGCATAACCACCACCTTCTCCACATGGAAATAAGCCTTCAATTTCTGGATGCTCTAAATTGTCCGTTCTAGGGATGTTAACAGGCGATGAAGTTCTAGATTCTACCCCAATAATATTGGCTTCAGAAGTATAGTACCCGTGCATTTTTTTTCCGAAAGCTTCAAATCCTTTACGCAGTCTTCCGCCAATAATTTTTGGCAATAAAGAGTGTAATGGAGCCGATTTTAATCCTGGTTGATATGATGTGGAGTTTAAGTCAGCCGACAAATTCCCTTCGACAAAATCTGTTAATCGTTGTGCAGGCGCAACCTGACTTCTTCCTCCAGAAGTAAAAGCCAAACGCTCTAGGTCTTTTTGAAATTCTAACCCTTTTAAAGGTCCAAATTTTTCATATTTAGCAAAATCTTTGTCAATGTTTAGTTCAACAACAATTCCGGAGTTTGCGTATAAGTTATTTCGTCTACTAGGCGACATTCCATTAACAACAATTTCTCCGTTTGCTGTTGCTGCCGGAACAATAAATCCACCAGGACACATACAGAAAGAATATACGCCTCTTTCATTTACTTGTTGTACTAAACTATAGGCTGCTGCTGGTAATAACTCGTCTCGTTTACCTTGACAATGATATTGAATAGAATCAATAATATGTTGTGGATGTTCTACACGAACACCCATTGCAAATGATTTTGCTTTTAAAGCAATTTCTTTTTTATGTAGTAGTTCGTATATATCTCTTGCAGAATGACCAGTTGCCAGAATTACAGAATTTACAGTCATTTCTGTACCATTTTGTACTTGAATAGCTTGTAGTTTGTTGTTCTTAACCACAAAATCTGTAACCCTACTTTCAAAATGGATTTCCCCTCCGTGAGTTAAAATAGTTTCACGAATGTTCTGGATAATTTTAGGCAATTTATTGGTTCCTATATGTGGATGTGCATCTACTAAAATTTGATGGGTAGCCCCATGAAAAACTAAGTTTTCAAAAATTCTGCGTACGTCTCCTCGTTTTAAACTACGTGTATATAATTTCCCGTCAGAATAGGTCCCTGCACCACCTTCTCCGAAACAATAATTAGAATCTTCATGTACAAAATGATCTTGATTGATTGCTTTTAAATCTCTCCGACGGTCTTGCACATTTTTACCGCGTTCTAAAACAATGGGTTTAAAACCTAGTTCTATACAACGCAATGCGGCATACATCCCTGCAGGTCCAAAACCAACAATGTGAATTTCTTTTGCATCAGAAACATCTTTGTATTCGAATTGATATTCTGATGTTTTTGGTAAAGGCTCATTAATGTAAATAGCAACTTTATAGTTAAAGTAAATTTGTGGTTTACGTGCGTCTATAGATTTACGCAATACTTTTACACCAGAAATGGTTGAAGGTTTAATGCTTAAATGATGGGCTGCTTTTTTTAGCAGAATATCAGCTATTTTATCTTCTTTTAATTGAATGCGTAATTGTAACTCTTTTACCATAGCGCAAAAATAGGGAAATTCTAAATAATAAAGGAGCTCAATTTGAGCCCCTTTATTAATTAAAATTTATAAAATTTATGTTAATTTTTAGTTACAATTAATTTTTTAATAATTGTTTCTTCGGTTGAAATAATTCTCAAGAAATAGATTCCTGTCGGTAAGTGTTTGTTACCAATAGTGATTTTTTGATTCATATCTGATGAGACCTTTTTATAGTCAATTAGCCTTCCCGAATAATCAATTAAATTAAACTCAGTGCCCTTTTTCATTTTTGAAATCTGAATTTCGAATATACCATTTGAAGGGTTTGGGAAAATAAGGATGCCTGAAAAAATTTCATTAAAATCAGAATTGTTTGCAATAGGAGCAGGAACAACTGGGGCAACAATACAAATAGCATCACAGGTTCCTAAGCTGTCTGGGTGCGAAGTGCCAATTCCGTGGTTTGATAAATGTTGCATCACTGCATTGCTACTAATACTAATCAATACATGTTTGGTTCCTTTTTTTCCATTTGTATGATGACAAACAAAAACTTTACCATCAGCTTTCCCTTTTTTATTATAGCTTCTAGCGTCCATTACACAAACTTCTATGCTTGCTGATGTACTACATCCATAATTATTTGTAGCTATTACGGTATATGTAGTGCTAACTGAAGGGCTAATTTCTGGATTGGCAACATTATCTACGAGTTCTCCTGAAGAAGAAATCCATTGGTAAGTGAATGAGCTACCTCCTGTAATAGAAGTTGATAGGTTGATGCTTTGTGGCCCGAAACCTAAATAAATTGTATTGTCCAGTTGTGTGTTTACAGCTGTGAAATTGGATATTTCAATGGTTGGTATTTCACCGATAATTGTTACAGTAACAGTTTCAGAACTTGAATTCCCTGAACTATCCTGAGCTGTTAAGGTTACGGCATGGTCTCCTATATCTGAACAGCTAAAGCTATTGCGATCAATACTGAGTGTAAAATCACAATTGTCTGAAGTTCCATTGTCTAAAAGTGCTGGAGTGATGATCGCTATCCCATTTGTGTCTAAAGGAATAGAGATAGCCTGAGCAATAATTATTGGGTTTTCTGAATCATTTACAGTGATGTTCACGCTTTTTGTTTCTGTGCCACAGACATTTGTTGTGGTCACAGTAACTGTGGTTGTTCCTTTATTAAAAACGGAGCCTGAACCATCGCCAGTTCCACTTCCAGTTGTTGCCCCAGAAAAAACATAAGTTGTTGTTGCTTCAGGTTCTGCTAATACCGTAGTTTGGTAATTTACTACAGCGCTACAGAGACCTGCATCATTGTCTACAATCATGTTAGAAGGGAAGCTGCTAAAACTAGCAGGTAGGCAGGTTATTTCAGCTTTTAGTGAAATTTTTATTTTCGAATTGTTGCAATCATTTGAGTCGAATGAAAGTAATCCACTATACGTTCTTATGGCAGAAGAATTAAAAGTGATGGTTATTGTATCTGATCCACCTGGAGCAATCACACCTGGTGTGGTAAAACCACTTAGTGTAAATGCGGTCGCATCAGCGCCACTTACTGTGAGGTTGCTAATGTCTAAATTACTAGCGCCGTTATTGAAAATATTTACAGTTTGTGTATAATCTTGATTTGGATAAACATCTCCAAAATCACCATAACCACCATTGTGCCCACTACTATCCCAAGATAAGGTTGGAGGATTAGCGCCTATTGTTGTTGTACTTGATATGGCAGAACATCCAAATAAATCAATTACTCTTACACTATAATCTCCAACAGTTGTGGCAGTATAGCTTTGTTGAGTCGCATTGGGTATATCTACCCCATCTTTCATCCATTGATAGATTGAAGATTGTGTGGCGGTAAGTTCTGCAGTATTACTAGGACCACATAAAAAAGCATTTCCGGTTGGAGTAACGTCTACTGTTGGATTATTATTTACAACAACATCAGTTGCTAAAGATTCCCCAGAACATCCACCGGCGTTTGTTACATGAACGGTGTAGCTGCCAGATTCTGTTGCGATGTAATTTTGAGAGGTAGCTCCTGTAATGATAACTCCATCCTTGTTCCATTGATAAGAATCTCCATCATTGGCGTTCATGGTGACAGTTTCGCCTTGACAAACGGTAGTTTGTCCAGAAACAATTATGGCCGCGGGTTGCACATTTACAACAGCAGTACAAGTGGAAATATTTCCAGCTGCGTCAGTAGCTGTTAGGGTTACGGTGTTTTCTCCAATATCTGCACAGGTGAAATCTGTTTTAGAAAGTGTCAATGTTTTTATTCCACAGGCATCACCAGATCCATTGTCAACCATGTCGGCGGTAATGCTAATGGTTCCATTTGGACTCAAGGCTACCGTAATGTTTTTACAAACAACAGTGGGTGGGGTTGTGTCATTTTGTGCTCCGGTATTTCTATGGAATCGTATCGTATTACTGCTAATTCCAGAAGTAGCAATATCAGGAACAAAATCTCCATCTAAATCTCCAATTACAATTCCAGATACTTCAGCTCTACTAGATGAAGTATAATCAAATCTTGGAGCAAAACTAATAGCCCCAGCTCCAGAAGAGGTATTTCTGTAAACAGAAAAGACATTTACTCCTAAAGATTTGGTAACAATATCAGGATATCCATCCCCATCAACATCTCCAACCCCAATTCTGTAATTATTTGCAGGAGAGGGGATGTTTACGGTTGGTGCAAATGATATGTTCCCAATAGTTGAGGTGTTTCTCCAAATAGCCGTATTTGTAGCGCCTGAGTAATTACAAGAGGTAAAATCGATTTTTCCATCTTTGTCAAAATCAGCAATCATTGATCTATACGGATATGATCCTCCAGATGCCCAGTACTCTGGGGTGTCAAATGATGAGGTTAAACTGCCGTTGGCCGTTGTGTTTCTTATGGAAACAGCTCTGTTGTATTGCCCTTGTGAGGCAATAAAATCTGTTTTACCATCACCGTCAATATCTGCCACTTGTATACCTGTACAATGTCCAGTTGTAGCAATAAATTGCCTTGATGTGAAGTTGAAATTACCTGGTCCAGTACTGGTGTTAAAAGCAATATAGATACCACTTCCATTACTTCCAATGATGTCTATTTTACCATCATTGTTAAAGTCACCTGCACCAATTTGGTATCCAGAAACAGCTCTAGAGTCTACAGCATAGGCCAAGCCAAAATTCCCTGGTCCAGTACTGGTATTTCTTAATACACTAGCGTTTGTAACTAAGTCTTTCAATCCATCGCCATCAAAATCTGCCGAAGTAACAGTTCTTGTTGCTGTTGGGAAATTATATACCGAGAAATTTAAATTTCCAGGGGTACTGTTATTTTTCGCAATTGTGATACCTCCATTTAACCCAGAAGAAACAACATCTGGTTTTCCATCATTGTCCATGTCTTGAGAGATCATGTTGTAAGCTCCATAAACGCCAGTTAATTCTTGTGATACATTTTGATAGGATCTTGAGGTTAATGGTGTTGGGCAAAAGATCCCATTAAAATGCGTTTTTGAATAGGCTGTTTTATTACAGTGATTTTTTACACTAATTAAGGCTGTTGTACTTCCTTCTGGGACTCTAACTTCAAGAGTTCCAAAAGAAGAGGAGACAACAGTCGCCTGGGTAGCTCCAAAAAACACTTGATTGTTTCCTGGTGTTGCGCTAAAATTTGCTCCTGTAATTGTTACAGTGCTACCAATAAATCCTGTTTTAGGTGAGAAGTCATTAATTATTGGTCGGTCATTACATTGTGCTTGTATTTGAATAGTAAAAATATAAAACACAAATATGAATATTGTGGTTAATTTTTTCATGACTATTTATAAGTTATGGTTAGTTTTAAACTAGATATGTCAATTCCTGTTGGAACGTTAAATTTTAAATTCGAATATTGGTTGTTTGTACAACTGGCGATTCTCATTTCTGCTTGTTTTATATTTGTGAAATTAATTTCAACATCTTTTTTGTTATTAGAAGCATCCGAAAAATGTAACACAATCGTAAAGCTCGTTTTCATTCCTGCCTCGTTAAAGACATTTAGTAAAACCTCGGGAGTACTGTCAGGCGAGCATTTGACAATTTGGTAGCTTGTATCGACTAAAAACTCGGCTTCTTCTAATGGAGTCCATTCAGTGAGGACTTTTGGGCTGGATTGAGAAGAGATGTTTAAAGTAAAAAAAAGTAAAAAAGTAAACATGGAAATTGATCGGAAGTTACGCGTACGTAAAATCCTACTTTGTTGAAGTAGTTTTGTAAACATGATGTATTGAGTTGATTGATTGAATTAATTATGCTATACAGCTAAAACGAATTTTAGTTAGAAATAATTAGGGAACTATTACTCAAGTCAATTAAGTAGGTGAAATTGGGGGCAATACGTGGGGGATTAATAATGGTTTTGCATCATACATAAAGTGTTTTACAAAGCTGTGTAGGGATCACTTTTTATTAATCTGTTCTAAAGATACAAAAAAAAATATAAAAATAAAATATAGTAGCTTGATAAGCAAGGTTATAGGTGTTTTGTTGTTGGCTGAAAAGAGCGGGCAAATAAGGTTATTCAGATTCTAACGTTTCTAAAAGAGTGACGTATGCATCGATGGCTTCATTGTATGCAGGCATCATGTTATTTAATCGTTTAGCTATTTCTGTTACGGACGTTTTTTGTCTACTTAAATCTTCAATTTCACATATTTCGTTATAACAGCTGATGCCCATAGTGGTAAATGAAGTTTTAAAAAAATGAGAAGCGTAGGTGATTTCTTGGTGGTTTTTAGAACGAATTCCACACTCTAGTCTTTTCATAATCTCTGTAGCTTGTTCTAAAAAAATGCGTATTACGGTTATGGTAGGTTCTTTTTCTCCGTCTAGACATTCGTTAATATAATCAAGATTCACAACTGAATTTGTTAGATGTTTTTCTAGGATGTTTTTTTTGGTTTTTAAAGTCAAAATTTCGTTATATTTGAAGTAAATGCATGTAATGCTGTGTGTTAAATTAATGAAAAATGAGTTATTTATAAAGTAATCTCTCTTTTTTTGTAATAAAAAATACTCAATAGATGTTTTTACGGAGCTGTTGATTTAGAGTTGTAAGATATGAGTACATCAAAAAAAATTGTATTGGCAGAAGATAACACAGCGCTATCGATGTTGTTAAAATTTAAATTGGAAAAGGAAAAATATGAACTTTTCATCGCTGAAGACGGAAAATCGGCTATAGAACTGATTGAAATTCATCAGCCAGATATTATTTTAACGGATATAATGATGCCCTATGTGAGTGGGTTAGAATTGACTAGTTATGTGAGAAATACCTTAGATAAGAAAACTCCAATACTTGTTTTTTCAGCTGCTGGACAAGAGAAAATAGTGTTGCAAGCGTTTGATTTAGGCGCTAATGATTTTATGTGTAAGCCAATTAGTGTCAACGAACTATTGATAAGAATAAGAAGATTACTTGCGTAAATTATATTTTATAAAGGATATGGCTAGATTTCAGGACCTTTTAGAAACTTATGAGCAGTATCCAGTATTAATACAGGTAATTTGGGTGTTTGTGGTGGTGTTGTTTTTTAGCATAGTCGTATTTGTTATTTTGCTAAAAGGCGTCAGGGTTAATCTTAGAAAGAAAGAGAAATTTATTTACAACTATCAAAAAAAAGTAGAAGCATGTTTAATTGAATATGTCTACTACGAACATGAGAGAAATACAAATGATGCATTTGAAAAATCTTTTCCTCGAGAAATAATTCGAGGCTTGTCTAGTCGGTTGAAAAGAAAGATCATCCTTGCAACAATGATGAAATTGAAAGCAGAAGTTTCTGGTGAAATGACCTTACCTATTCATGCGTTATTTCTAAAAACAAGACTGTTTGATTTTGCAAAGGATAAATTAGATAGTGATAAGTGGCATATTGTTGCATTGGGTATAAAATCTCTTTCAATGTTTAAGGTAAACAGCGTCTCAAGTGAGGTGATGAAACATGTTAACCATAAGAGGGTTGAGGTGAGACGTGAGGCGCAGCTGTATTTTGTGAATTTATTTGAGTTTGAAGGGCTTGATTTTTTAACTAAAATTCAGGCTTCACTTTCAGAATGGGATCAAATTCAACTGTTAGCCATATTAAATAAATTTGAAGACCAAAAAATTACAGGAGTAGGAGTTTGGTTAAGATCTACAAATACTTCAGTTATCTTATTTGCACTAAAGTTGTGCCGTATGTATAACTTACTTGAATTTAAAGAGGCAATATTAGCATTGTTAATTCATGTTGATAAAGAAGTGAAGATAGAGGCCATTAAGCTGTTGAGCTATTTTCAAGTGTCAGAAGCAAAAGAGCTATTGAAAGAGGAATATCATAAGCTGAATTTAGAAGAACGAATTATTTTTTTTAAAATGTTGGAGAAGTCCCCTGTTAAGCAAGACCTGCCCTTTGTTTTGAAATATATTCAAGACGTTAATTTTCAGATTAATGTATCTGCTCTTAAGGTGCTGAAAATACTTGATATTGAAAAATTTAAAAATTTAAAAAATGCAACACTGGATCAAAGGCCTCAAGAGATTATTGATTTTGTAGCATATAAATGATTTATGGATAGCAGCCTCATCGATATAAGCATATATGTTTTTCATTTTCTCTTTATTGTTTACACAGTATTGGTGATATTATCTTATATCATATTAGCGGCTATCTCAGCAAAAGAGTCCATAGAATATGTAAAGAAAAATAGTTTTGTTAATTATAGTGAAATATTGAATTCTGATGTTGCTCCATCTGTATCTATAATAGCTCCGGCATATAATGAAAGTCTAAATATAGTAGAAAATGTGCGCTCTTTATTGTCGTGTCATTATGTGAACTACGATGTGATTATTGTGAATGACGGTAGTACTGATGATAGTTTAAAAAGACTGATTGATGCGTATAGTTTGGTGAAGGTTCGTTATTTATATGATCAACCAATTGAGACAAAGGAATTAAGGGAGGGCGTGTTTAAATCAACGAACCCTGCATTTGATAAGTTAATTGTAGTAGACAAAGAAAATGGAGGCAAGGCCGATGCATTAAACCTAGGGTTAAATGTTAGTGACAGTAAGTATGTGGCATGTATAGATGTAGATTGTTTATTGCTTGAAGATGCGATTCAAAAAATGATTAAACCTTTTTTAGAGGCAACAGAAAAAAAAGTTATCGCATCTGGAGGTGTTATTAGAATTGCAAATGCATGTGTTATAAAAGACGGTAAGTTGTTAGCTGTAAACTTTCCTGATAAGATGCTGGAAAGAGCTCAGGTTTTAGAATATTTAAGGTCGTTTTTATTAGGTAGAATGGCATGGAGTAGGCTCAATGGTTTGCTTATTATTTCTGGGGCATTTGGAATGTTTGATAAAAAAGTAATGATCGAGGTAGGTGGATACGATACGACAACTGTTGGTGAGGATATGGAAATAGTTGTTCGGATGCGGAAATATATGAAGGATACAAATACCTTATACAAAGTTGCCTATATACCCGATCCTTTATGTTGGACAGAGGCTCCCGATAGTTATAAAATATTAATCTCTCAACGAAATAGATGGACACGTGGTACCATTGAAACATTAAAAATGCATAGAGATATTGGACTAAATCCAAAATATAAATCTCTCGGGATGTTGAGTTACCCGTATTGGTATGTTTTCGAGAGAATGGCACCATTAATCGAAATATTGGGAATTGTGTATTTGGTATTTCTTATTCTTACGGAAAGAATTAGATGGGAATTTGCCATTGCAATATTCTTGGCGGCATATTTATTTACGGTGTTATATTCTTTGGTAGCAATGTTTTATGAAGAATTTACCTTTCGGCAGTATAAGAAGAAAGGAACAGGGATTAAATTAGTAGTAACGGCAGTTTTAGAGCCTTTAATTTTTCACCCTTTTATTTTGTATGCAGCATTAAGAGGGAATTTCGATTTTTATTTTAATAAAAAGAAAAAATGGGGGAAAATGACTAGAAAAGGATTGTCTAAAGTGTCAATAAATGAATTAAAATAAAAATAGTATGAAACGAATCCTCCATAAAAAAAAGAAAGTACTAGAATATGGTTTTTTAAGCATTTCATTAGTGCTATTATTCTGGTTCTTAAGTGTGTTTGAGTTGTATATTACTTTTTCGGAAGAAGGAGGAGTAATAAGGTTTTTAGCTATTTTAATGTTTAAATTTATCAATGATGCAATTGCAGTGTTGATTATTGCAGTTCTATGTTTTCCTATCTATATCGTTTTAGAAAAATTAAAAAACAAACTAGGACTTTATATAATGACATCCCTATTTGTAATCCTCATTTTTGTTCAACTAGGTTTGGTTAAATACAGTAGTACTACCTTACTTAATCTAGGGGCAGATATATTAGGGTATTCTTTAGATGATATTTTTTTAACGGTAAAATCATCAGGACCAGTTTCGTTTATCTCCTTATTATTTGTCGTTTTACTACCGGCCGTATTTCTTCTGTTAATTAACTTCTTTAAAAGAAAAATGACAGGAAATATGGTTTCAGTATTTGTCGTTTCGCTCCTGCTGCTTTCAGTTGGGTGTTATTTGTTCAATACAGAAATTTCAAAAAGAACATATCAAAATAAATTATCTTTTTTAGTGGTAGATATCGTTAAGTTTCAGGTTAATAAAAATGAGATTAACGATGATTTTCAAAACAGGAATGATTATCCTTTTTTAAAACCGTTTGATAAGACAAAAGATGTGCTTTCTCCATTTTTTAAGTTGAAAAAGGAAAGACCAAATATTGTTATTGTGGTATTAGAAGGCATGGGTGGAGAGTTTGTCGGAGATAATGATTATGCTGGCTTTACTCCATACTTAGATTCTTTAATTTCTAAGTCTTTGTATTGGCCTAATTTTTTAAGTACCACAGGAAGGTCTTTTGGTGTATTGCCATCATTGATGGGGTCGTTACCATATGGAGAAAAAGGATTTTTGGAGTTAGAAGAGTTGCCATCACATCTTTCTTTAATAAATGTATTGAAATCAAATGGATATACAACTTCATTTTATGCAGGTCATCAATCGAGTTTTGATAAAAAAATAAATTTTTTAGAACACAACGGAATAGATTATGTTGTTGATGAAAACAATTTTGGAAAAGAATATGAAAAGGCAAAGGAGAATTCTGATGGGTATTCTTGGGGGTACCCAGATGCTGAAATTTACAGAAAGACATTAAGTGTTTTGGATAAAAGAAAAAAACCAAGGTTGGACATTATAGTAACGTTATCAAATCATGAGCCTTTTGAATTCCCGAAAAAGGAAACCTATTTGGAGAAGGTGGATGCTCTATTAAATTCAAACAAAAAGATAAAAGCAGATAGAAGAAGTGTTGAAACTTATAAGAGTATATATGCGAGTTTGTTGTATACAGATCAAGCTTTAGCAAAATTTATGGAAGGCTATGCGACTAGGCCAGATTTTGAAAACACCATATTTATAATTACTGGAGATCATAGATTGATTCCGATAGCTCAGAAAGATCAGTTGTGTAGATATCATGTACCGTTGTTTATATATAGTCCAATGCTTAAACGAGTAGAGACATTTAAATCGATCTCTTCACATTTAGATGTTGCACCAACAGTATTATCGTTTTTAATGAACAATTATGATTTTAATGAGATTGAGAAAACGGCATGGATAGGAAAAGGAATAGATACGGCTCAAAATTTTAGAAATATACAGGAAATTCCATTCATGAAATACAAAGGTGTAATTAATGATTTTGTATATAAAGACTACATGTATTCTGATGGTGAGTTGTATAAAATAAAAGAAAATTTTGGTACTTATAAAGTGATAAACGATAGTCTATTAAACGTAATATCCGGGAAATTAAAGAAGTTTAAAGAAGACAACTCTTATGTGACAAAAAGAAATAGAATATTTCCAGATTCATTAAATATATATACCACAAAGAAATATAAATTCACAAAAGAAGAACAACAGCAAATAGTGAAAATTACGAAAGGATTTAATTTTGATGAGGTTTTTATGATGGCTAGAGAAAAAGCCTTTTCAAAAAATTTTGAAACCGCAAAATTACTTTGTGTGTATATTTTAAGCAAGCTGCCTAATCATGTTGATGCAAGAATTTTGAAGGGTAGAATACTTGCCTGGAGTGGAGCATATAAAGAAGCCGAAAAAGAGTTTTTAATAGCTTTAGAAAGGACGCCTTATTACGATGATGTCTATTTGGCGTTATTAGATTTGTATTGGTGGTCAGATCAAGATAAAAAATCGGAGTCTTTAGGGGTAAAAGCAAATAGAAATAAAATTGTAAATGCAGATGTTAGTTTTAAACTGGCAAAAGCGTATTCAAGAATTAATAAAAAGGATAAAGCGGTTAAGCTTTTGGATAGTGTTTTAAAAGTTCATTCGGATAGTATTAAGTATAGAACGTTTCTGCAAAACTTGAAATAATGGTAAGAAAATTAAATTTTAAGTTCGTAATAATAGTATTGATATTCTCTATGTACCACGGTTTTTCGCAGCGAAAGGTTTTTAATGGAGATCCAGATGTCGCTTTTAAAAAAGCAAGAGACATGGCTTTTAATGGTAAAAGGAAACAAGCACAAGATACACTACGATTCATTTTAACGAAGTATCCTAATTATTTGGATGTGAGGTCTTTTTTAGCAAGTACGTATTCTTGGGATGGCAACTATGGGCAGTCAAGAATTGAGTTTGCTTCTATTTTAAATAAAAACCCAAAAAGAAAAGAAGATTGGATCGCGGCAACAAACAATGAATTGTGGGGGGGGAAACCATTTAAAGCAATGCAGTTAATTAAGAAAGCTTTGATTCATTTTCCTGGAGATGTAGATGTTCTGTATTTAAAGGCAAAAGCCCAAGAGGATTTGGGTGATGGAGACGAAGCGTTACAAACCATTACAACGTTGCTAGAAAAGAGCCCAGAAAACAAAAAAGCCAAAAATTATAAAGAAGGTTTGGTAAATAGGTTGCGTTTAAATGCTGTAGGTGTTAGTTACTCTGTTGATTTATTTGGCAAGAACGCAAGAGATCCAATGCACTACTTAACGCTAAAATATAGTAGACAAACAAAATATGGAAGTATAACGGGGAAAATTAATATAAATAGACGGTTTCAAAAAAATGGAATCCAATATGAAGTAGACATGTATCCAAGAATTATAAAAGGATTGTATGCATATGTAAGTATGGGGTTTTCAAACACAGACTTATTTCCTAGTTTTAGAGCAGGAGGAGAGCTTTTTAAGTCGCTGCCAAATGCATTTGAAGCATCTTTAGGGTTTAGGAGTTTGAAGTTTGCAGAAACAACAATCATTTATACGGGGTCTTTAGGTTGGTATACAGGAAACAGTTACTGGGTTTTTAGAACCTATATTACTCCTGGGGAACCTGGATCTAGTAAATCTGGAAGATTAACGTATAGAAAATATAGAAGTGATGCTGATAATTATTTTACCGCGTCTGTTGGGCTGGGGTTCTCTCCTGAAATTGATCGATTTCCAATAAATGAAAATGAACAAGCGATTTTCGATTTAAAATCTCAAAAGTTAGCCTTAGGGTATTACTTTACATCATCTACTAATAAAAATGCCTGGGGAGCAAGTTTTAGTATGTCTCATGAAGAAAAAAGTTTTTCGAGAGGGAGTTATTTTTTAGTGTATTCATTAGGTGTTTCCTTTCGAGGGAAATTTAAATAAAAGACTTTGTCATTCGGTCATTTCCAAAGAGATCCTTTCTTAATTCGGTTGTAAACCCTTTTTGAGTAAGCATTTCAATAGTTTCTTTTCCTAAGTATTGGTTAATTTCAAAATACAAAACACCATTTGCTGTTAAGTGCTTCTTCGCTAAATCTGCTATTTTGGCATAAAAAATTAATGGATTATTATCGTCAACAAATAATGCCAAATGAGGTTCGTTTTCTAAGACATTTGGTTGAATTTCTTTTTTTTCTAGTTCTCTAACATACGGCGGGTTGGAAACGATTATATCGTACTGTTGTTGTAATTCTGTAGTCTTTAAAATATCTCGCTCAGTAAAATTGATGTCTACCGAATTTGATATGGCATTTTCTTTAGCAATTAGTAAAGCATCTTTAGAAATATCAATAGATGAAATAGAACTATTGGGTATGTTTTTGGCTAATGAAATCGGAATACAACCACTACCAGTTCCAATGTCAAGAATAGCGTGTTTTGCATGGTTGTTACTTTGCAGACCTGTAACATCAGCAATAATCCAATCAACCAATTCTTCTGTTTCTGGCCTTGGAATTAGGGTGTCTTTTGTAACTTTAAAAGGCAATCCGTAAAATTCGGTCTCTCCTAAAACATATTGAATGGGCTCTTGTGATTTTAATCTTGATAGAGAATTATATAAATGTTTTAACTTTTCTTCCGAGATGAGGATTTGCTTGTTTAATGCGACATCAATTCTTTGTAAACCCAGTTCCTTTTCAAGCAACAAAAAGAAAAATGAATCTATTTCTGTTTGTGGAAAAATGGCAGAAAGCTCTTTGTTAAAATGAATTCTAAATTCTTTCAATAACATCTTATAAGTCTTTTATCATCCAAACATTACACGAATAATGTCCTGTGTCTCCAACAGGTTTGTCTAGAGAGGTAAAGCCGTTTTTTTGATACAACGCTCTAGCTGAATCCATGTATGGCATCGTTTCTAAATAGCATTTTTCAAACCCAAATTCTTTAGCTTTCTCTAAGCAAACGGTTATCATTTTACTGCCTAAGCCTAATCCTCTGGCTTCAGATAAAAAATACATCTTCTGAAATTCGCAAATGTTATCATCAGTATTGTTCAATTCTGCAACACCAGCACCGCCAATAATTTTTCCATTATTTTCAATTACATAATAAGCAGAAGTAGGGTTGTTGTAGGTTTCAAACATTGCATCAAGAGCTTTGTCTTCGTAAGCTGTGCCTACTTTTGGCACGCCCATTTCAATTAAAACAGCACGTATAACAGTGGCAATTTGTTCATTATCTTTCTTTTCTATTTCTCTAAGAATATAATTGTTTGATGTCATTCTAATACATTATTTTTGCAGGAGCAAGTTACCTAAAATTTTAGGAGTATATTATCTGTAACTTGCTGTTTTTTACAACACTTTTGAATCACGAAAAATACATAGAACGTTGTTTGCATATTGCTAAAAACGGAATTGGAACTACACGACCAAATCCGTCAGTTGGTGCTGTTGTGGTATTGAATGATGAAATTATTGGAGAAGGATATACGAGTCCTTATGGAGGCAATCACGCAGAGGTAAATGCAATTAACGCGGTAAAAGATAAATCACACTTAAAAAATGCCACAATTTATGTGACTTTAGAACCCTGTTCTCATTATGGGAAAACCCCTCCTTGTGCAGACTTGATCGTAAAATATCAAATTATAAATGTAGTAATTGGTTGTGTTGACGCTAATAGTTTAGTAGCTGGTAAAGGAATTAAGAAATTAATAAAGGCTGGCTGCAATGTAACCGTTGGAGTATTGGAAAGGGAATGCAGAAAGCACCACAAACGATTTTTTTCGGTTCAAGAAAAAAATAGACCTTTTGTTATTTTGAAATGGGCAGAAACTAAGAATGGGTTTATTGCACCCTTAACAAAAAAGGAAACAAAACCAGTTTGGATTTCAAATCAATATTCTCAACAATTAGTCCATAAATGGCGCTCAGAAGAGCATGCTATTTTGGTAGGTACGAATACAGCTATTGCTGATAACCCAAGATTGAATGTTAGGAGTTGGAAAGGGAACAACCCAATTAGAATTGTATTAGATAGAGCATTAAGGATCCCGAAAGAAGCTCATGTCTTTGATAAAACTGTCAAGACCGTTGTCCTTACAGAATTAGAAAATAACAGTTTAAGTGAAAACATAATTTTTGAACGAATAGACTTCTCGCTAAACGTGGCTAAACAAGTTTGTGAGGTGTTGCAAAAACATCAAATTCAGTCTGTAATTATTGAAGGCGGATTGCAAACACTACAGTCCTTTATTGATGCTGACCTTTGGGATGAAGCAAGGGTTTTTGTTGGAGGTAACGAGTTTGAATATGGAGTAGAAGCTCCGGTTATTTATGGGAAAACAACTAAGGAGGTTATACTAAAAAAAGACCTTTTAAAAATAATAACAAATGATTAGGAACATTGTATTTGATTTTGGTGATGTTTTTATCAATTTAGATAAAGAAGCAACCTATAGGGAGTTGGCAAATCTTGGTATAGATCAGGTTACTGATGAGATGTTAGCGATTGCGCATCAATATGAAAAAGGAGAGATTTCTACTGATTGTTTTATTGATTTTTTTCATGAAAATTTTGAAACTAGTAGACCGGGTTTGGTACGAGCTTGGAATGCAATTTTGCTAGATTTTCCAAAACATCGATTTCAGTTTTTAAAAGAACTTGTTGCCAGTAATAGGTACAGATTATTTTTATTGAGCAATACAAATGAGTTGCATATTCAATGGATTCAAAATGATTGGGGAGCTAAATTGTATCAAGAATTTAAAAATTGTTTTGAACAGTTTTATCTATCTCATGAAATTCATTTTAGAAAACCCAATGCGGATATCTATGAATTTGTTTTGGAGGAAAACAAGTTAAATGCGAAAGAAACATTTTTTATTGATGATACATTAGAAAATACAATAACCGCTGAAAAATTAGGGATTAAAGTTTGGAATATTAACCCTCAAAAAGAAGATGTAACTACATTATTAACCAAAAAAGAATTTAACCTGTGATATATTTAGTTTTAAGTATTTTAATTTCTAGTTTGTTATTTGTTGTTTTTAAGCTTTTTGATGTTTTTAAGATCAATACACTTCAAGCAATTGTTGTAAACTATGCTATTGCCTTATCTTTTGGATTGGTAACCTCAAACACTTCAGTTTCAATTATAGAAATCCCAAAGCAACCTTGGTTTTTAGGCGCATTTTGTTTGGGGTTTTTATTTATTTCTATTTTTAATATTATGGGGATAACTGCACAAAGAAATGGGCTGTCAGTGGCTTCTGTAGCTGGAAAAATGTCTGTTGTAATTCCAATTATTTTTGGAATTATTGTTTACAGAGAAGGCGTTGGTTTGGTGAAAATTATTGGAATTTTAACAGCCTTAGTTGCTGTCTATTTATCATCAGCAAAGAGTGATGTCAATCCAGTTAAATTTAAGAATTTATTATTTCCGTTATTGCTTTTTATAGGGTCAGGGGTTTTAGATACGGGGTTAAAATATGTAGAAACTACTTCAGTTTCTACAGGAGAAGAGCCAATGTTTCTGGCTACAATTTTTGGCTGCGCATTTGTTTTAGGTGTTTTTGTTGTGATAACACAGATGATTAACGGTAAGTTTCTATTTCATTGGAAAAACATCCTGGGAGGAATTGTATTAGGAGTTCCAAATTATTATTCGATGGAGTTTTTATTAAAAGCATTTAAGACAGATATTGATAGTTCAACATTGTTTACAATTAATAACGTTGGCGTTGTAATTCTTACTACAGTTTTTGCGTTGGCTTTTTTTAAAGAGAAACTGATCAAAAAAAATTGGATTGGTCTTGGTTTGGCAGTAATTAGTATTTTATTAGTAGCATTGGTATAATGAATAACACAACTGACGCATATAAAACCATAGAAAAACCTTCTCCAGAAACGTTGTTTAAAGATAGAAATAGTAAGTTTTTTGGCTATGCTTTTTCGGTTGTAAATGAAGATGACGTAAAAGAAGCAATTGATGGTTTAAAGAAAAAACACCATTCTGCAAGGCATTTTTGTTATGCTTGGCAATTTGGAACAGAAACATTTCGGTTTAGAGCAAATGATGATGGAGAGCCAAGCAACTCTGCAGGAATGCCAATTTATGGGCAAATTCAAGCCTATGGCGTTACCAATATTTTAATTGTTTCTGTTCGGTATTTTGGAGGAACAAAATTAGGAGTTGGCGGTTTGATTAATGCGTACAGAAGTTCTGCTCAGTTGGCATTAGAAGCTTCTGATATAATTGAAAAAACAGTAAATATTGAGTATCAATTGTCTTTTGGCTACGATGTAATGAACAAAGTAATGCGAATTGTAAAAGAAAGAAATTTAACGATTATTTCTCAGCAATTAGAATTGTCTTGTCAATACATTATTTCTGTTCGTAAAAAAGATGCCGCAACTATTTTTGAACTATTTACCAATTTATACAAAGTAGAAATTAAGGAGCTAGAATAATTAACTGTTTAATTTCTCTAAAATATACTCAGGACATCGCATTGGTTTTTTTGTCTTCATATTTATAAAAGCTAAAACAGTGTTTCCCGTTGTTAATAACTCGTTATTTTGATTCGTAATTTCGTATTCAAATTCAATTTTAACGGCAGGTATTTTTTTTAGCGTGGTTTTTACAGTAATTTCATCGTCGAATTCGGCGGGTTTTATAAAATTACATTGTAGGGAAATAACGGGAAGCATCACGTTGTTTTCTTCCATTTTTTTGTAGGAAATGTCAAGTGATCTGAGCCAGTCAATCCTACCCATTTCTAGGAATTGAGCATAATTACCGTGATAAACGACTCCCATTTGGTCTGTTTCTCCGTAACGTATTCTAAATGAGGTATAATGCGATATCATTAATTTTGATTTTTTGAGACTCTGATTTTACGAAAAAAAAAGTTAATAATCAATAGCAAATACATTTTTTTATGCTGAATTTTATTCACACTTTTGTAAGGCTCTTGAAAAAGGATAAAAACCCCCAAAAAAAGGAACAATTTTATTAACCCAATTATCTGCCAAAATAAGAATGACTAAAACTGCTGACTCAGTTTGGAACGAGTGCCTTTCTTTTATTAAAGACAATATAAAACCACAAGCATATAAAACTTGGTTTGAACCCATCAAACCAATAAAAATGTCAGGTGAAGCTTTAACAATTCAGGTACCTAGTAA
>Ga0209395_1001152_pt1 | contig 37806 bp, 36 predicted proteins | sample GOMGulsemesocosm_3_FD_184635 | JGI IMG/M metagenome (GOLD analysis project Ga0209395, IMG submission 184635) | Methane-oxidizing microbial communities from mesocosms in the Gulf of Mexico - GOM9D Gulf of Mexico (SPAdes) (version 2) | ecosystem: Environmental > Aquatic > Marine > Cold seeps...
TTGTACAGCACTTGCCCCAAAAATTAGCACCGGAATATACAGGGGAATCACCAATAGTGAAATAAGAACACCACCTTTTTTAAGCCCAACGGTCAATGCTGAGGCAATAGCCCCTACCAATGACAAAGTAGGAGTCCCTATAAGCAAGGTTAACACTAACACCCCAATCGCCTGTGACGGTAAAAATAACATAACCGCTAACACCGGTGCGAGCAGTGCCAACGGCAGCCCGGTAGTCAACCAGTGGACAAATACTTTTGCTATAGCCATCATGTAACTGGATTCACTACTGAGCAATAACTGCTCTAAAGTGCCATCATCATAATCGGACTTAAACAAGCTATCCAGCGACAGTAACGCTGATAATAAAGCACATACCCAAAGCACACCGGGTGCCAACTGCGCTAAAAAATCAGCCGCTGGGCTAACCCCGAGAGGAAAGAGCGCAGCCACCATCACAAAAAACAGCAGTGGGTTTAAAAGATCCCCTCTGCGCCTAAAAGCTAGCAGTAAATCTCTATTAAGCTCTGCCCAAAAAGCATTCAACATATGTACAACTTCAAACCTATTCAATATAAAGAGTGCCCTGTGAAACGTCGCTTTTCATGTTACGACCAGAAAAACCGAGCAAAAAATCTGAGCTTAGTAATATAAAAACAGATGCACCATGCTGTTTCCTAACGTTACTTTCGCTCGTTAATATTGCGCTAATCTCTTAACAAACAACTAAATCTGTTATTAGCCCTGTTTTTTACGCTTAAGTTCCCCAATTATCTAAATTGAGCTGCTCAAGCGTTTCAATATCCAGATTTTGATGAGTGGTTAAAATGACCGCTCCGCCATGCTTTACATACTTGACTATTTGCTGTTCAAGTTTTTGCACACCATCCACATCAATCGCCGTAAATGGCTCGTCCAATATCCACACAGAGTGCGCAATATCAGCATCATTGAACATAAACAACCGCGCCAGATTCACTCGCCTTTTTTGCCCTGCTGATAATTGATGGCACTGTACATCTTCATAACCGAGTAAGCCGACATCGCTGAGTGCTTGCTCAATTAACTGAACATCGAGCTGGGGCTGAATCTTAGCATACCAAGTTAAGTTTTCGCGTGCGGTTAATGCCTGTTTCACGCTAACCGAGTGTCCTATGTATAACAGTGATCGATTAAAGGCATCTCTATCATTTGCTATTGACTCACCTAAAAATTCGACACTCCCTTCATAACCCTGATACAGCCCGCAGAGTATGCGCAGCAGTGAGGTTTTACCGCTGCCGTTTTTACCTTTAATATGTAATATCTGGCCGCTAGCGAGCTCCAACGATAAGTTTTCAAACAGTGTTCGTTCATCACGTTCACAGAATAAATCGCTTACTTTTAATAGCACTGGCGCCACTGAATACTCCACAGACACACATTCATTTGGATTCGATAAAAGACTAAAGTAGGATGTCTATAGTGCTAAAGAAGCTAACAGAGTCGACAGTCAGTATTTAACTTAAATTATTTACTTCACTGCCGATAGCTAAACTAACCAATTACCATTTTTTCGCCGCTAGTATAAACCCTTATGGCGCTAAGTAGCATTGCTATAGATCAGTTTTTTAATTAAATGACACAAAGCGAGGTTTTTCTCGCTTAATCGGTAAGGCGCTAGCAATAACTTAAAGATACAAACATTATTAAACCCTGCTATCAGCCGAGCAGAAGGTGACTTCAGCGCTTTCTCTGGTGAGTATTTGAGTTTAGTTTTTTTCAAACGACGACATGCTCATTATCCTAACGAGTTAGATCTCATCCTAAACACAATATCTGTGGATGTTAAAAAAAGGGTACGGGCTGATTATTACCAACAATGGCCGCTGTATTATTATTAACTACTGTGCTTAATCGTACTCAGGCCAGTACAGCATGTGCACCCGGCGATGGTTTTGAATACTAATTAATACATGCTATATATTTAGTTTAAGGAATGATTATGGACGCCCTGGCGACAGTTCAAGCTAAGATTATCGATACGACAGGCACGCATTCGAAAGTATCTATCGAAGCTGTTTTACCCGCAGGCAAGGCGCAAAAAGCAACAGTGACTCAAGTCAGCCCAGATCCCGCAGCGCCAAACACCCATAAAATAAAACTTGAAGTTAATAATACCAGTATCCAGATAAGCGCCAAATTTCCTGAGAAACCTCCCGAGCAAGGTAGCAGTATCACGCTACAGCGTTCAACAGCTGGAAAAATTCAAATTAGCCTTAGCAATGCGCCTAAAGTCGATTCATCGCCATCTAATTCAGCCACCCCAATCGCTAAACCACTGGTTAGTCAAAGCAGCAATGGCAATACTGTGTTAAGGGCCCCCGTTGTGATCAACGCCAGCGGCAGTGCGCTGGCACAAATCGAGCGTGCCTTACCCAGCGGCAAAAGCGTGCCCGCACAAGTGATTCCCCCAACGACCGCTCAGAGCCACCATTCGAGCGTAACAAATACAATCACGCAGCCCTCAAATAACAATAGCACTTTAAACCAACACCCTCAAAGTAGCGTTAATCAGCCTAGCAATGGATTATTAAACGCTACACCCAGTGTCAACCAGCCTTCACAGCTAGCCCAGTCTCCCCCCACCCAATCGTCGCTACCACAGCCAATATCCCCGCGAGCAATTCAAGACCAGTCAGCTGGAAAACTTGCAAACGCAGCCTACAGTCGACCGCTACCTTTAATTCCCGCCGCGACTCAACCTCCGGTAACCACAACAGTGCAAACTGCAGCCAACCCCGCTACCTCCAACACGGGAATAGCCGGCAGTCCAGTTGCATCTAACTCTGGCGCAACGGCTGGCGCCACTGCCAGTAGCAATATTAATGCAAGTGCGCCTTTACTCACTAACTCAGCACCGGCCAACAATCCAGCATCAACCACCCCCGCGACCTCTACAGCTAATGCTCAGTCAGTGACAACGCCCGCAACGCTCAATCTAAATACTCCGTCACAACTTACGGCAACCAACGCGCCCCTAGCGAATATTGCGACAACCGTCGCGGGTGGCATTCAATACCCCAGTCCGTTGCCAGCAGCCTCCCCTGCAGCATCTGCGTCTCATTCTGCGACCGGCCAAAACACGCCGATAGCAGCGCACAACAACGCTGCTTTACCACAACCAGTGTCGAGCGCCCTACCCACCACCGCCGTAACCGCTAACAACCCGCAAACAGCTGCAGCCACTTTGCCAGCTTCTACTCCCACCAGTCACAACGCAGCCACACTGGCGCAAAACAATAGCGCACTACCACAAACAGCGCCGATAACTTCACCTACGGTAGCTGCGACTGGAAACATCACTCAAACATCGATACAAAATAACAGCGCGCAACCGTCAACAACAGCAATGCCCACTGTTGCCGCAGCTGTCAACAACGCGCACACACCGATACAAAATAACAGTTTGCTAGCGCAACAAGCTGCGACAACCACTCCCGCGCGCCCTATAACAGCGAATAATCTACAGCCTGCAGCCATTAGCACCGCAGCAAATGCGCCTCAAACATCACCTCCTCCTGCTGCGACTGCAGTGGTACAAAACCCGCAAGCGGGTAATAGTGGAGCAAAAACCACAGCGACGCAGGCCTCATCGCCCCCTACACCGACTCCGACACCCGCATTGGCACCCGCGAACCAGGCTTTAGCCAATGCCCCCCTGCCAAACGCACCGGGCTCACCGAACTCAAGCCAAACCCCAAACACTTTGCCCTCAGCGTCCGCGCCAAGCAATACAGCCGCTCCAACCAATCTGCAGCTACAGGGGATTACCCCTAAAACGGCAGCAATAAAAGTAGCGGTTGCCGGACAAATCATTTCTCTGCAGGCTCCCGCTAATTTACCGCCACTGCAAAATTTACAAATAACCCGTAGTGAGGGCCTTCAAGCAAATATTTCTTGGCAGCAACCAAGTCAAGTAAACACCGCCCTGGCGACTAACTTTTCGCTTAGCCCTAGGCAAGTACTACTGGTTGATCAAAGTTTAAAACAGGCGTTACCCCAACAAATACCTATCGCTGAAGGCATTAACCAGCTAGTGGCTCAAACTCAACAAATCGCTAACAATGCCGCCAGCCAAGTCCCAGTGGATAAAATAGCCCTAACTATTATGAAGCTCTTCGGGGTTAAGCCTGGCACCAGTAGTGCCAGTGACAACATTAAGCGTAATGTTCAACAAGGGGGAATGTTTAGTGAAAGCAAAATACTCAACCAACCCAGCTCAACCCAGGGAGACATGAAAAACTTCCTCGCTAAGCTCAACCACTTTGCAGAGCAGCTTCCGAGCGAACAAAAAGAGCTGTTACAAAGTACTAGCGAGAGAATGTTAGCCAGAATCACCAGCAATCAATTAACCCACGTACAGCAACAACACGCTAAAGCCGATATTAGTAACGAGCGCAGTTTTCAAATAGATATTCCAGTACAGCACAATGAGAAGCTGGAGAATGTTGAAATGGAAATAAAACAGCGTAAACATCAAAACAGTGACGGTGAACAAATTTCAGTTTGGAGTGTTAAGTTGCATTTTGACTTAGAAGAGCGCGGAGAAGTCGATGCTGAAGTTGCACTTAACCCCAGTGACAGTACTATTTCAACCACCTTTTTATGCTCCCATTTGGCGACGGTACAAGCGTTAAATCGAAAAATGGATGGCTTTAGAGAGCAGTTATCACAGCAGGGGTTTGACATCCAGACGCTGCATTGCACTCAAGGTTCACAAGTGGCAGCTGCTAATAATCACGTCAGCAAACGCATCATAGATATTAGAACATGATAAAAGATACTCAAAAACCCGATTCAGCGGTCGCTCTAAAATACGATATTAACACCGGCGGTGTGCCAAAAATTGTCGCTAAAGGCCATGGACTAATCGCCGAAAAAATCATTGAGCTGGCCGAACAGAATGAAGTACATATTCACGAAAACCCCGAGCTTCTCGAAGTCTTAATTCGATTAGAAGTTGGCGATGAAATACCAGAAGCGCTATATCGCGCCATTGCTGAAGTCATCGCATTTACTTACGGTCTTAAAACAAAATAATGGCTAAACAACGCTGGCAATAGCTTTCTTTTAAAAGGCACAGTCTGTCATTAGAGTGAAGTGTAAGAACTAGCCGAACCCGTTGTTTCACCCATTACCGAGCAGAGGCTTTGATTTTACACCTCTGCAATATAGAGTTACTTTTCCATTTCGCTATTCAGTGCAACTTCTATTTCCGCTTCTGAGAGAGTATCCAGTTGCTCTGTCCATTTTAAATCTATCGCCTGCATGGTTGCATCATGCTCTAACCGCAACTGGCGGCGCAATTTGGCGGCGACATAACGCGCCTTATCTTTTGGCGAATTCAGTAATAACTGCGGGATTTGTACAGGCCGTCCATCATCGCCCACCGCCACCATGGTAAAGTAGCAGCTGTTGGTATGGCGTGTCTCTTTGGATAGAATATTTTCAGCAACAACTTTTATGCCTACTTCCATGGTAGAGCGTCCGACGTAGTTAACCTGCGCATAAAAATTTAACAATTCACCGACTTTGACCGGTTTTTTAAACTTCACCTGATCCACTGATAAAGTCACCGCATAGTGATGAGAGTAATGAGCCGCACAAGCATAGGCGACTTGATCTAACATTTTTAAGATAGAACCCCCGTGAATATTACCACTAAAATTCGCCATTTCAGGGGTCATTAACATGGTCATGATTAAAGGTTCTGCAAGTTGCTGCTCTCTTGGCTCATCCATAACTCTCTCTCTTTATCATTATTATAGGTATTTTTAAGGTTTCACAGTCCAGAGAGCCTCGTCAGCCTTTTACCCAAACCAAGCTTTTGAGCAACTCCTAAGTCCATAGCGTTAATTTCACACTAGAGCTTGCCATTAACTGTAGCACTGAGGGCTAGAATAATCCCAGACTTATGCAATTTTTAATCTCATTGCAAACATACAACAAAAGACTTATTTTTCATAAGGTTATTTTTCTGGAAAAATATAGCTGGCCATTTCAACGTTTCGTAAATAATGACTCAAAAACGCAAAATATATGCCTAAAACAAATATGCACATATTTTCATATTTGTTGTACTTACCAACAATGATACTTTAATTAAAAAATGCACTGCACATTTTCCTAATATGCACTGTATTTCATATTATAATAATAGGTAAGTGTATGGACGCGACATCCGTAGAAACCGAGCAACAAATTCAAGTCATCATCGACAATCTGAAACACAAACCCGGTGCTTTACTGCCCATTTTGCACCAAGTGCAAGCCGATTTTGATTACATCCCGCCAATCGCTATAGACCTTATTGCTAAAGCGTTGCTACAAACCAGTGCAGAAATCCACGGAGTGATTAGCTTTTATCGTCACTTTCACACCCAAAAGGATAGCACTCACCGCGTTGAAATCTGTCGCGCTGAAGCTTGTCAAGCGAGAGGCGCAAGAGAGCTAGAAGCTTACGCTAAAAAAAGTTTAGGGGTTGAATATCACCAGAGCACCAGTGATAGAAACATCACCTTAGACCCCGTTTACTGCTTAGGCAACTGTAGTTGCGGTCCAAACATACGTATTGCTGACAATATTATAGGACGTGTTGACCAGCAAAAATTTGATCTTGTGATTGATCAATTAAGCACTACTAATCTACAAATCCAATAGGTATCTATCATGACCACAACCCTTTATTTGCCGAGAGATACCACGACTTTGTCACTAGACGGTGAGCGCGTTGCTAGCAACCTCTTAAAGAGCGCAGCACAGCGCAGCAAAAAAGTAGCATTAGTACGCAATGGATCACGCGGCATGTTCTTTTTAGAACCATTGCTGGAAGTGCAAACAGAGCAGGGCCGGATTGCTTTTGGCCCTGTCACTCCCGATGATGTTGAAAGCCTCTTTGATGCGGATTTTTCTAATCCTCAATTTGGTATTGACAGTGTTTGCAATCACCCTTTGTATTTGGGATTGACAGAAGAGATTCCCTATCTTAAAAATCAGCAGCGCTTAAGCTTTGCCCGCGCTGGCGTGATTGACCCAACCGATATTGACGACTACATTAACCACCGCGGCTTTGTCGGCTTAAATAAAGCCTTACAGAGCACCGGACAACAATTAGTCGATGAGATAAAAACCTCGGGGCTGCGCGGTCGAGGAGGAGCGGCATTCCCAACCGGTATTAAGTGGCAAACCGTATTAGATTGCCCCGCTTCACAAAAATACATTGTGTGTAATGCCGATGAAGGCGATTCTGGGACTTTTGCCGATAGATTATTAATGGAAGCAGACCCTTTCTCATTAATAGAAGGCATGACTATTTCTGCACTAGCCGTCGGCGCTTCCCAAGGCTATATTTACTTGCGCTCTGAATATCCACAGGCAAAAATTATCCTCGATCAGGCGATAGCAAGCGCTTACGCCAAACACTATTTAGGAGATAATATTTGTGGCTCGATGCATCATTTTCACTTGGAAGTACGTTTAGGCGCGGGCGCTTATATCTGCGGAGAGGAAACCTCACTATTAGAAAGCTTGGAAGGGAAACGCGGGCTGGTACGCGCCAAACCTCCACTACCTGCTATCGAGGGCCTTTTTGGGCAACCAACCGTAGTCAATAACGTCCTCTCTTTAGCTGCTGTGCCCCATATTATCGCCGATGGCGGCGAAGTGTATGCCAACTACGGTCAGGGACGCTCCAAAGGTACCTTACCCTTTCAGATTGCTGGTAATGTCAATAACGGCGGTTTAGTTGAACTAGCCTTTGGCATCACACTCCAAGAGTTACTAGATCAGTACGCTGACGGGACCGCCTCTGGGCGAAAAATGCACAGCATTCAAGTCGGGGGCCCGCTCGGTGCATACTTAACAGAGCAACAGTGGAACACTCCATTGGATTATGAAGCTTTTGCGCAGATAGGCGCGGTATTAGGTCACGGCGGCATTGTGGTTTTTGATGACAGTGTCGATCTGGCGGAACAAGCACGCTTCTCAATGGAATTTTGTGTCGAAGAATCCTGCGGTAAATGCACACCTTGTCGCATAGGCTCAGTACGCGGCACCGAAGTGATCGATAAAATCCGAGCAAACCAAAATCTAGCGGCCAATTTTGAGCTGTTAGATGATCTGTGTGAAACCATGACCGATATGTCCCTGTGCGCCATGGGTGGCATGACTCCTTTCCCCGTTAAAAGTGCGATGAACGCTTACCGGGCAACACTTGATGAAGAAGCAACAGCTCATCAGGAGGCATTAAAATGTTAGAATATTTTGATCCAATTAAAGACTTAGGCACTAAAGCTATCCTGAGTGAAACAATGATTGCTCTGGAAGTTGACGGGGTCAGCATCAGCGTGCCTGAGGGAACATCCGTATTACGTGCTGCGGCATTACTGGATATCAACATCCCCAAGCTATGCGCTACTGACAGCCTAGATGCCTTTGGTTCCTGCAGGTTGTGTGCCGTGCAAATTGAAGGACGCCGTGGCTATCCAGCCTCTTGTACCACCCCTGTTAGCGAGGGGATGCAAGTCACCACGCAAACCAAAAAGCTGGCAAAACTGCGCCGCAACGTGATGGAGTTGTACATCTCTGATCACCCGCTAGATTGCTTAACTTGCCCAGCCAATGGCGACTGCGAGCTACAAGATATGGCCGGTGCAGTCGGCTTGCGCGAAGTGCGTTACGGCTTTGAAGGTGAAAACCATTTAAGCGCAGAAAAAGACCACTCCAACCCCTATTTTAGCTTTGACCCTAGTAAATGCATAGTTTGTTCACGCTGTGTGCGCGCCTGTGAGGAAGTACAAGGTACATTCGCACTGACTATCGATGGTCGCGGTTTTGATTCAAAAGTAGCCGCGGGCAAAGATCAAGATTTTATCGACTCCGACTGTGTCTCCTGCGGTGCCTGCGTGCAAGCTTGCCCGACGTCGACACTGATGGAAAAAAGCGTCATTGATAGTGGCCAACCGGAACACAGTGTCGTCACTACTTGTGCCTATTGCGGTGTCGGTTGCTCCTTTGAAGCGCAGATGAAAGGCGACCAAGTCATTCGTATGGTGCCCTATAAAGGCGGCGAGGCCAATCAGGGACACTCTTGTGTCAAAGGTCGATTTGCCTTTGGTTACGCCACCCATAAAGATCGCATTAAAGAACCAATGATACGCGATAGCATCGACCTGCCATGGCGAGCAGTTAGCTGGGAGGACGCTTTTAGTTTTGCCGCGGATAAGATCAAAAAAATCCAAGCGCAACACGGTCGTGAAAGCGTTGGTGGCATTACTTCATCACGCTGTACCAATGAGGAGACCTTTTTAGTACAAAAACTGATTCGCAGTGCCTTTGGCAATAACAATACCGATACTTGTGCTCGTGTCTGCCACAGCCCGACCGGATTTGGTTTAAAAACCACTCTGGGAGAATCTGCCGGTACTCAAACCTTTGAATCGATTAGGCAAGCCGATAGCATTGTAGTGATTGGTGCCAATCCGACTGATGCACATCCGGTCTTTGGCTCACTGATGCGTAGACGACTACGTGAAGGTGCCAGTTTAATTGTTATCGATCCACGTGAAATTGATTTATTAAAAACCCCACACTTAAATCAGGCAATACATTTACAGTTGCGTCCAGGTACTAACGTATCGCTGATTAACGCGCTGGCAAACGTTATCGTCAATGAAAACCTGCTCGACACCGACTTTATCGCCGAACGCTGTGACACTGCAGCGTTTAATACATGGAAAGACTTCATCAGCCAAGCTGAAAACTCACCTGAAACCAGTGAAACTATTACCGGGGTCAGTGCTGAAAAAGTCCGGGAAGCAGCCAGAGTGTATGCAAAAGCGGCTAACGGAGCCATTTTCTATGGCTTAGGTGTTACCGAACACTCTCAGGGCTCCACCATGGTAATGGGCATTGCCAATTTAGCGCTAGCGACCGGCAATTTAGGCCGAGAAGGCGTTGGAGTTAACCCGTTGCGCGGTCAAAACAACGTGCAGGGGTCATGTGATATGGGGTCCTTCCCGCACGAACTACCCGGCTATCAACACGTTTCTGACAAAAGCGTGCGCGATAAATTTGAAGCCGTCTGGAAAGTAAAAATAGATCATGAGCCAGGCCTGCGTATTCCGAACATGTTTGATGCCGCCATCAATGGCAATTTTAAAGGCATGTACGTGCAAGGCGAAGACATTGCTCAATCAGACCCTAATACGCAACACGTAGAGAAAGCGCTGCGCTCACTTGACTGCTTGATAGTGCAAGATATCTTCTTGAATGAAACAGCAAAATTTGCCCATGTCTTACTACCGGGTTCTACTTTCCTTGAAAAGGATGGCACTTTCACCAATGCCGAACGACGTATCAACCGCGTACGCAAAGTGATGCCGCCGATTGCCGGCCTCGCCGACTGGGAAGTCACCCTTGGTTTGTCAAAAGCGCTCGGCTATGAAATGCACTATGATCATCCCAGTGAAATTATGGATGAGATAGCGCTGCTGACGCCTTCCTTCACCGGCGTGAACTACGACAAGCTGGAAGAGCTAGGCAGCATTCAGTGGCCCTGTAATGATGAGCATCCACTGGGCACCCCCACCATGCACGTCACGGATTTCCCGATTGGTAAAGGTAACTTTGCCCTGACAACCTTTATTCCAACCCAAGAACGCAGCACTAGACGCTTGCCGTTACTACTGACTACCGGGCGCATATTATCCCAGTACAATGTGGGAGCGCAGACTAGACGCACCGACAATATGGCGTGGCACAGTGAAGATGTACTAGAGTTGCATCCACACGATGCTCAAGAGCGAGGTATCAAAGAGGGAGATTGGTTGGGTATTACCAGCCGTGCCGGTAATACCGTACTGCGCGCCAAAATCAGTGAGCGCATGCAACCAGGCGTGGTCTACACGACATTCCATCATCCCGGCAGCGGCGCAAACGTGATCACCACCGATAACTCCGACTGGGCAACCAACTGTCCTGAGTACAAAGTCACTGCGGTGCAAGTTGAAAAAGTATCGCAACCTTCTAGCTGGCAAAAAGCCTTTCAAATCAGCGATAAAAAACAGCAAAAAATGTTGCGCGACCCACAGCAGATGGATGCCAGTGAATGACCATTTCCAACCCTGAGCACACTGCGAGTATTGGCTATATTCAAGTCAAAACTCAGCAGTGGCACAATCATCAACTGCAGCAACTTGATGACCAGGTCATTGAGGAGGTGCCAGTTGCGCTGGTTTACAATGGTATTACGCAAGCTGTCATGATGGCGACACCTTGTGAGCTAATCGATTTCGCTGTGGGCTTTAGCCTCAGCGAGGCGATTGTTGATAACATTGCGCAGATTTACGACATTGAGGTACTTGAACAGACCAACGGCTACGCAATTAATTTACAAATCAGCGGTGAAAAAAACCGCGCACTGAAAACCTATCGCCGCAACATGACCGGTAACAGCGGTTGTGGGCTGTGCGGTGTAGATTCGTTAAAAGCGGCGCTAAAGACGGCAAAAACACTATCTAAAAGAGCGCTGCCAACCCCCGCTGCCATTGAGAAAGCGATAAGTTCGCTGAACTCGTGGCAATTGCTGCAACAATATACTGGCGCTTGTCACAGCGCTGTATGGTGCAATTTGCAAGGTGATAAAATTCTATTGCGTGAAGATGTCGGCAGGCACAATGCGCTAGATAAACTCGTCGGCGCGGTACATAGTGCAAAGCTGGATACAGGCTCAGGTTTTGTATTGATATCCAGCCGTGCGAGCTATGAGATGATCCACAAAACCAGTTTTCTTGGCAGCGCCAATTTAGTGGCCGTATCAGCTCCTACTTCACTGGCGATTAACCAAGCTAAGTCACTTAACATTAATTTAATAGGTTTTGCGCGCAGCGGTAAATACAACGTATATCACCAAAGCCTGTGAGCAACTTTATATTTAGAAGAGATTAAACAATGAGAACTCCCAATGAGCAGTTGATTCACATGGCCAACCAAATCGCAGAAAACAACCTACAAGGGGGCGCTGAACGTGCCGCTAAGATCACTTGTACGCACATTCAAAAATTTTGGGCACGCTCGATGAAAGAGGATATCATGCAACATTTAAAAGCGGGCGGCCAAGGCCTATCTGATGTATCTATCGCGGCGATAAAAATGATTTAAGTCCATAAAACTATTTTTTATTTATCCCGCTTAATTCATCGTTATTAAAAAAAGTTATATATACTATAAACTAAGAGGATATTATTAAGAGGTAGATGGATTGAAAATACTGGATAATTCAAGTGCGGGGTTAAATAAACAAATACTACTCGTCACTTTATCGCCACTGGTTTTATTGTCTATAGTATTAACTCTCTACTTCTTCTGGAACAAAAGTGTTGACACGCAAAATATGTTCCTGCAACAAGGCAATACCATTGCCAAAATACTCTCCGTTGAAGCGAGAGCGGCATTTGCCAGTAACGACAAAGCCAAAATGGCTAAGCTTAGCCAAGCGCCTTTAGCCTTGCCCAATGTTGCCGACATCATATTTTTGGATACACGTTATAAAGTAGTACATCGCTCCAAAAGCTTTCCACTGGACATCAAAGCGTCATCAGCTGCTATCTATAGTAGTGCAGGATATTGTTATTTTGTGCAGTCTGTCAGCGCACAAACGCAAACCAATTCACTGTTTTTGAATGAAAACAAAAACAACGCGGCCTCAGCAGTAAACGGCTGGATGATTGTGATGCTTGAGGAAAAGAGCATCACCGAGCGCAACCAGCAGTTTTTCATCAAAGCAGGACTGGTGATTGCATTGATGTTACTGATCGCTTTTGTCTTCGCCAGCCGTTTTGCGCGCCAGATCATGATTCCAATTTCGGAGATAACCTCAGTAGTCGATGCTTTTCAAAAAGGAAATTTCGACGCAAGAGCCCGTAAATCTCATGTCGGTAAACTGAATGTGCTCGCCAACGGTATTAATCGCATGGCGATGCGCATTAAAGTATCAACTACCGATATGGAAACCCGAGTGGATAGCGCAACCAGACGTTTACAATCGGCGATGCACCATCTCGAGCAACAGAATGAAACCCTTGAGCAAACCAAAGAGAAAGAAGTTGAAGCGAACCAGGCAAAGGATCAATTTCTCGCGCGCATGAGTCACGAATTACGCACCCCACTGACCTCCGTTTTGGGCTTTTCGAAAATATTACAAGAAACAAAAATCACCAATGAGCAAGTAGAACCGATACGTATCATTAATCACACCTCTCAGTTACTGCTGTCAATTGTCGATGACATATTGGATTACTCTAAACTGCAAAAAAATGCCATCACTTTAGAGCGAATTGATTTCAATTTAGAGACGGCCATATTAGACATTTTAGAAATGCAAGCACCGATGGCTCATTCAAAGGGCCTTGAGCTCTCGTTGGTGAGTAGTAACGGGCGCTCTTTTGATGTCAAAGGCGACCCCACACGCTTTAAACAAATCATTACTAACCTGGTCTCCAACGCCATTAAATTTACCGATAAAGGCGCCGTTGCTATCAGCGCTGACATTCAACATATTAGCTCACATCAATCGCTGATTATTATCAGTGTTACCGATACCGGTATCGGTATTTCAAATGAGCAATTAAATAAACTCTTTAAAGCATTTGTACAGGCGGACACTTCCATTACTCGCCGCTTTGGCGGCTCTGGGCTCGGCTTAGTCATCGCCAAAACGTTAACTAAATTAATGGGCGGTAAGCTAGAAATTTACTCGAAAATTGGCAGTGGTACTAACGTCACTTTACAAATTCCGACCTTGAGCAATACTCAGTTGCTAAAAGAGAGCGACCCCCAGCAAAACCGCTACCCTGAAACCGTACTGTTATTTGATGACAATCAGCACACTAGACGCTCTATTGCTTTAATGTTGGCTCGCAAGAAACACAATTATAAATCGGCCTCGAGTGTCAGTGACTTGCTAGAATTGATGCCAAATTACCGTCATTTAGTCATAGGAATAAAATCCACTGATCTTAAAAACCACTTATTAAATCAAGTGCTACCGCTACTCAATGAGACTCATAAAACGATTACCCTAGCAATACCCAACAGCCACCCTCTACCTGATCTTCCTCACCACATCAGCGTCATTAATAAACCTATACGACCTGAAGCTTTATACGCCAATGAAGAGCGTGATGAGGCCGATGCTGATTGTGATCCTGAGCAGCCAGTCATCGATGAACCCATTTGTGCCGTCGTTGCTGAAGATAATATTTTTAATCAAATTCTAATTGGAAAGATATTAGAGAAACACCAAATAAAGACCCATATTGCCTCCAACGGTAAAGAAGCTTTAGAGTTAATTGCTCGGTATCAACCTGATATTGCAATTATTGATATTCATATGCCAGTCATGGACGGTTTTGAAGCGACGCGTATACTAAGATCTGAAAGTAAAATACCTATCATCTCACTGACCGCCAATATTATAGAACAAGATCACCAAAAAATTACCCATGCAGGCAGCAACGCTATTGTTTTAAAACCGATTAATGATATCGAGCTAATTTCAACCATTAGAAAACTAACCGCTGGCGCTATCCAGAAAAAACGCACTCAAAAGCTTCAGAACAAACCATTCGAGCGCGTCGACAAAATTCAAGAGGCCTCTAGTGCATTACATTTAGGCACGAATATCGCCGACTATGATTTAGATCAAAGCGTCTTAAATGATGAATTATTACGCCTATTAGCACTTTTACAACAACATTTCTCGGCATCTGACATTATGCAAATGCGTGAGATTGCTCACCAGCTAGTAGGCCTTGCAGGTTTGTATGAGCTGCCCGAGGTTGAACTGACAACTTTAGAGCTACAGAATATGCTGAGAGAAAATAAGACCCGTCAAATTTGGACCTGTCTGCACCGATTAATACGCATTGTTGATAGTCATGAAGAACTGATATTGGAGGAATAACCAAAGTGCAGGTAAAGATTGCTAGTCATTATAATAGCGAGTAAACGCAGCAAAGGACTGCGTAGTTTCCCTCTAAATCGGCCACGCCAATTCATCTCTACTCTAATGATTTAGCTGCGCTAATTCATCTCGACCCTAATGATTTAGCTGCGCTAATTCATCTCGACTAAAACTCTTTGTAGACGGGGGTGTCGGCGATTAGTTTTTCAAGTTTTGTTTGAATTAAACGTATTTGCGCAAGTCCCGCTTGGTTATAACGCTTTGCGCTTGCACTGAAACCAATCTGACCACCTGCTTCGGCAAGTAATTCTAGCTGGTTGCACTCAAGCCGAAGGTCATTTAATTCAGGGTCTCCTGGAATCGCATGACCAATAAACACTAACCACTTCAGCTCTGTTAGTCGACCCGCAAGTAGATCACTCAATATGGCCAGTGCCTGTAATCTGGATACACTGTAAACTGGCGGGCGCCCAAAGTACATCGCCGCAGCCAGCGCACAGAGAATAGTGCAAGTAATCGCAAAGATTAACAGAAACTCACTCACGCCCGCTCGCCCATCATTTGTGCAAGTACTTTTACTTCTTCTTTAACCGCTTGCGCATGCTTCATTTCTAATGACATGAGGTCCTTAGTGAAAATTTTACGCTGCTTTTTATCCAGCGCTTTCCAGTCCTTTAGCTTAGGGATGTGTTTGGTTTTTTCAAACACTTCCTGCATAACCGGAAAGCTACTTTCAGGCAAATTTGGCTTTAATTGATCCACTAACATTTTCAAGCGAATACTCGCTTCAACCACTTCTATTTGCTCACTCGCCAAGGCTTTAACAATAATATTAATACTACTTGTCACGTACTCCTGACGCTCGTCATGCTCTTTCAAATGCTGTTCGACAATCGCTTGTTGCGCCTTTTTCTGGTCATTTTGTGTTTTAAAATGACGGTAAATATAAACACTGAGCGCAACGATAAACAGACAGCCAGTAAATATTGCAAAATAGATCATAAGGAATAATGCCTAAAGATAAAAAGCAGAATTATACCTAGTAAAAGAGAGTTTGCACTAACCATTTCTTGTTTCTAATGGCTACCTGCCATCACATCTGATCACCTGCTTAGCATCTCAATCTAAATACTCCTAGCTCACTTAACATTAGCATTAGGCGGCTTTTTCGTTTTTAATGGCTGTACTTAATTTGATAAAAAACGGCGAGTAGCCTGTTAGTCGAAAATGATCGTCATCAGAACCACCAGATCCAAGTTAACTTGCTGCTTTTTAGGCGCTAGTTCGCTATTTAGATAACAAGGTATTTGACCGGTTTCGCGGCGAGGCTAATCCATTGGGAGCACAAATGTTTGATAAAAAGAAACTTAAAGCACTGCAAGGCACATTTTTATTAGAGTACCCGCAGGGCTTTGACGACCCCAAAATGCAAGCGATAGCCAAGAAACACCCGATTGCAAAAATGACTGATTTTGCCCGCGAGAACTTCAGTCAATCCGCTGCGGGAAATGTGCATGAATGCGCGCAAAACATGCAAAAAATCATCTCGCGATCCTCGATGATCTCAATGTTTGAGAAACCTAAATTCAAAGGTTTAATCAATATCTTAAACGAATACGACAAAGCTTATTTGGTGGATTCGCTACTGGAGTTTTTGCATGGCAATCAACAGCGTGGGTTTGAGGGCTTTATGCACATACTAGCGATGGAGAAACTGGCAAAATGGAGCTTATTGACTATTATCCCCGCTTATTACCACCCTAGCAGTGAAATATTTATAAAACCAACAACCGCGAAAAACATTCTGAAATATTTTGAAACAACTGAAATCATCTATAAACCCACTCCGAGCTGGGCGTTTTACCAGCGTTATAGAGAGCTAATCAATCAAGCTAAAGAGCAAGTCCCAGCCTCTTTAAGCCCTAACAACCCAGCTTTTTGCGGTTTTTTAATGATGACAACTAAACCCTAAAACCCATAGAGGCGTGCGGGGTTATCAACAAATAGCTTCTGGCGGTTTTCAACAGAGCCAGCCCAATCGTTCACCAAATCTAATAGATGCACATCGCAGGGATAATTCTCTGCTGATGTCGACATTAAATGCGGCCAATTAGTCCCCCATATTACGCGATCAGGCGCATACTCAATGAGTTTTTTGGCTAACGGCGCCACATCACTAAAACTGGGAAAGCCCACTTTTGAAGTTTCATAACAAGCCGCTATTTTCACATAGCAATTACCTTTATCAATAAGTCTTAATAAAGTACTAAACTCTATGCTCTCCACTTTTACAGGTGCTAAAAACTTACCTATATGATCGATAACATAATTGCCTTGTATTTGATTAAGTAGCTCAAAGTTGTCAATAATTTCTGCGCCATCAAACTGTACAATTAAACTCCAATCAAAGGGATATACTCGCCGATTGACTTGCAACATCTGATCAAGGCCTACTGCACCTTGTCCAAGGTTCATAATACGCGCTGCTCTTACCCCAAGATCCGTCATCCACTGTAATTCCGAATCAGTGATAGAGCCATCTACTGCAACCACAGCTCGGGCTTTATTGCCGTAGTGCTCAAGTACTTCCAAGGTGCAACGGTTATCACGCTGATAACTATTACCTTGGGTTACCACTAAACGTTCAATGCCTAGCCACTGCTTTAGCTGATCGTAGTGAGAAATCAACGCATCAGCAGGAGCGGCCGGCCCCCCTGGTTGACCACTGTATTTGCTGCTGTCAAAAAAATGCATGTGACAATCAATAGCACCACTGGGCAGCGCTATCTTGGGCGCTCTGCCGGTTAACGATCTAAACATTATTTAAATTTCCACTGAGAATATAACAAAAGCCCTGGTGTGCAATCACCGAACCCAATTTTGCACCCAATGACTCGAGCCCTAGCACGCCCCTCGTTTTTTAGAGACTATCTTTTCGTAATCACGCCCACACAATGGGACACAATAGGCGCTTAAAAACGTGGAAAAGTAACGAGAGATGAGATCATTTCGCCATAGCATGCAACATTTGGATTTTTAGCGTCGAGCAACACCCTTGAGCATTTTTTGGATTATAATTGATGGGTACCAAAAACAGGCAGCCCTCTGTTTTGAATGCCTTTAATACCATCGAGCAGTACTTCTAAGTCTGGTCTAAAAGAGGCCGCATTACTAATACTCATCGCCTGAATTTTCTGTTCTAGGTTAATCAAAAATACGCCAGGCTCAGAAAAGATCGTACCATCGGCATGAACAGACGCCCAAAGACCTAAAGTTTTAATAGATTGCGGCGACAGTCCGTAGGCGATAGGAAAACTCCATTGATGCTGTTCAATATCCAGCTGCACCTTTTCAATAGGATCGGCACAAACAACTATCACATTGACATTTAATTGCTGCAGGGATCCAGCCAAGCTTTGCAATTTATTTAAGTAAGTTTTACAGCGCGGACAATGGTTGCCGCGATAGACCACAATCAGCTCCCAGGCCTTGTTCTGTTGACCAAGAATATAGCGCTCGCCATTGACTAGGGACAACTCTAATGCGGGTATTACTGTGCTAGGGGTTAATTTTTCACTCATATAATCACCTATATCTAATCCTTAATGGGGTAGTCGATACACCCAAGCTCTGCAGCTTTTAGTAACCATCTACCAATGATTTAAAACGCAAAATATTTTCACTTTAAGAAATTTATTGACTGCCACTGCTTGGCCGCGATCACGCCACCGGGATACTGGATTACTTGCCCTGCCACTTTATGCCCCAAAATGGCGGCATTTATCAGGCTTGCTCCTAACAATTTCGCCCCTAGAAATCCGGCACAAAAGGAATCACCAGCGCCCGTTGTATCCACAGCTTCAATTTTGACAGGTGTAGCAACATCCACTTGTTGCTGCACTGTATAAATCGAACATCCCAGTGCACCGTTTTTCATGATGACCTCAGTACTTCCCCAGTTTAACCAGCGCTGCGCTGCCCTATCGACATCACTAAAGCCAAATAAAGCCAGATCGTCATCAAAGGTAGAGAGCAGAATATCACTCAGCATTGCCATCTTTTTAAAGACTTCGATGCATTCAACTTTGTCTTGCCACAAAGCGGCACGATAATTTGGATCAAATGCGATCAGACACTGGCCTGATAATTTTTCAAGTGCTGCAAACACTATTTCACGCTGCTCTCTATCTAGTATTCCAAGTGAAATACCTGATAGATAAACTAGATCGAAGGGTGCTAACTTCTTGACCACATCCGCTACGTCCATCCCCTTAAACATAGTTCTTGCGGCAGATGTATCGCGCCAGTAGCTAAAGGTTCGATCCCCGCTGTCATCATTTTCAATAAGATAAAGCCCGGGCTTAGCCCCCTTAATACGCTCAACCAATTGGGTTGCAACACCCTCTTGCTGCATCTTTTCTAATATTGCATCCGATAAACTATCATCGCCTAGTGCACTGACATAGGAAACTTCTAGTTGCGTCCCAAATTGGCGCTTAAAATAGACCGCGGTATTAAAAGTATCCCCGGCAAAACTCTTGTGATAGGCAGCTGTTTTATCGGGAGCAAACTCAATCATGCACTCGCCTATACAAGCTATTTTAAAATTATGGGGTGACATAGTATTCCTGTGTTAAAAAGCCCGCTGATAGAGGCTGTACGACTCTATACAGCGGGAAAATGCACTATCTATCGTTATTGCAAACCCGCTAAATTAGTCATTTTAACGGGTAGACAATGGTTTGCAGTGCAATACACTGCTCTTTTTTATGGTGCGTGATGCTTAAGGAAGTAGCGAATAAGTCCTTAGATGTTCCCTGTGGATAACTAAGCGGTCAAATCCGCGGAAGAATGCGAAGTGAATGGCGAGTCCTTTACAAGCGTTCTGACAAAGGATTCAGATGAAACAAGATTTCATCTCTGTTGGCCGCTTAGAGATCCACCCTGCGGGGCGTACAGGATAGTTCGTGCTTTTTGTTAATGGTTTTCGCCGGGCAACCAGCCCGCCTGTAACCATTGCCTCAATCACAAACAATCCTGTACGCCAGGGGCGTCTTGGACTTGTTCGCTGCTTCCTTAAGGCATCAACTGCCCACCATTGACCTCAACCGCCTGTCCTGTCACATACCCAGACATTTGATCAGAGGCTAAATACAGATAAGATCCCACACAATCTTCTGGCGTACCTAGACGTTTAAGCGGAATGGTCGTAGTGATCGAGGCTAAAACTTCAGGGCTAGTGTTAACTTGATGAAACAGCGTATAGATAGTGCCTGGCGACACTATGTTAAAGCGAACATTATCATCGGCATACTGCTTGGAATAGGCACGTACCAAATTGTGCACAGCCGCCTTAGCGCCTGCATAAAGACTTGCACCAGCACCGCCACCAACATGAGCCGCCAACGATCCTGTCACTACCACATTACCTTTACTCGCTTTCAAATGAGGCATTGCTGCGGCGCATACATCCACTACTGAGCGGACATTAAGATCCATCACTTGGCTGTAGAACTCAGGGGTTATTTCTTCTAATCCCGATCTTCCAACCAAACCACCGGCATTGACAATCAGTACATCGAGCTGCCCGAACTGCTCGACAACCGCTTCAACCAGTTTTTGGTTAGCAGCTGTGGAACTAACATCCGCTTGAAATATCTTTGCGATCCCATCGCTATTCTCTATCTCTTGTTGTACTTGCACAGCTTGTGCTTCACTACTGCCGTAATGGACAGCGACCTTAGCGCCAGCTTTAGCAAAACCTTTGGCAACAGCTGCGCCAATACCCGTACTAGCACCAGTGATTAATACAACTTTTCCCTTTAAATCATCTAACATTTACCATTTCCTCTATATTTTGGCCAAACGAATCCAGTACCCTAATTTTCACACTAGAGCTGGCTAAAAATTATTCAACGATTAAATTAATTGCTGCAAGCGTTAGACGTGCTTATTGACTCCTCAACAAGCACGCCTTACTTACAATTACATCACTTGTCTCGCGAGTGATTTGTCACTCGTGTTCGCGCACTGTGGATATGGTAACGCATGGCCAAATCAGCCCCTTCAGCATCACCGGTAGCAATGGCCTCATAAATAGTTCGGTGCTCCTTGCAAACTTGCTCAATCCGCTCTTTCGAACCCACTTTGGTGATGTTTAATGCCACTCTAATCCCCGATACCATCGAGGAGTTTAAAAGCCCCAACACATCCACATAAAAATCATTGCCGGTCGCTTTTGCTATCGCCATGTGAAAATCATAATCAGCATTCGCAGGTATTCCGTCACCGTTTACCAGCGCATCTTCAAAAACTTTTAATGCCGCGGCGATATTTTCTACATCTTCACTACTGGCACGGCGTGCCGCTAAGCTAGCGGCCGCGCCCTCAAAGGGCATGCGCGCTTCAAAGCAGCGTAACAAGCTAGGTACATCAGAGGCCTCGGCAAACTTGGTGAGCCCTTCAGGTGGGCGCGCTTTCACAAAAGAGCCCGCCCCTTGTCTTGAATACACTAGCCCATCCGCTTGTAATCTTGTTAAAGCTTCCCGGATGACCGGCCTAGATACGCTAAACGAGCGAGCTATTTCATTTTCAGAGGGAAGTTTATCTCCCTCCTGCAAAGTGCCCGAGACAATTTTTTCCAAAATTTGTCCATATAGCTGGTCTGCCAATGTCTCTCGTTTACGGATATTTAGCTTTAACTCGACCATCAATTTAGTCCATCAATAAGTTAGGTAGTGTGAGTGAGACTGCTGGAACAAATGTGGTTAACATGAGTGCAAACAGCATAGCCAAATAAAATGGCCAAATAGTTTTTATGACGTCCTCCATTTTGACCTTACCGACGACACAACCGACAAACAGGCAAGAACCCACCGGTGGAGTACAAAGCCCCAATCCCAAGTTCATCATCATTATCATGGCGAATTGGGTAGGCTCCATCCCTATCGTTACCGCTACTGGTAAAAATATCGGGGTACAAATCAAAATAAGTGCCGCCATATCCATCAACATCCCAAGCAGCAACAACATCACATTGATCATGAGGATGATGACGATAGGATTATCAGAGATCGCATACATAAACTCAATCATACGCGTTGGTACGTCGTAGAAAGTCAACATATAGGCAAAAGCTGCGGCACAGGCGATTAAAATCATCACCATAGCAGTAGTGCGCACAGAGTTAGTCACTGACTCTTTAAAGTTGGCCCAGTTTAGCGAACGATACACAACAACACAAACCACAAAAGCGTAAATTGCGCCAAAGGCCCCTGACTCCGTGACCGTAAAGACTCCACTTAATACACCACCGACGATAATAACGGCGGTTAACAAACCCGGTAAAGCGGTTGCAAAATGAATTAACAGTACGACAACTCCAGGAAATTTTTCTGAAGTATAACCGCGCTTCACCGCGATAATGTAAGCCGTTGCTGCGAGGCACAAACACATTAAAACACCGGGAACAACACCTGCCAAGAACAGCTGAGTGATAGAGACACTACCACCGGTGGCCACCGCAAACAAAATCATGTTGTGACTAGGTGGAATCAGAATACCCGCTACCGAGGAGGTCACTGTTACATTGACCGCGTAATCCGCATCGTAGCCCTTCTCTTTCATCACTGGGATTAAGATTGATCCCAGTGCAGAGATATCGGCGATTGCCGACCCTGAAATACCGCCAAATAACATTGAAGAAAATACATTCACTATGCCCAAACCACCGCGTACTGCACCCACAGCAGAAGAGGCAAATCTAACCAAGCGCATCGCGATACCGCCGTGAAACATCAGTTCACCGGCGAAGATAAAAAACGGTATAGCCATTAGTGAAAATACATTAATGCCTGAAACAATCCGCTGAAATGCCACCAGCATCGGCAGGCCTTCATAAAAAAAGCACGATAGTGCTGAAATACCCAGTGCAAAGGCAACGGGAACACCGACCACCACACAGATGGCAAAGACCGAGAGTAATATTAACAAACCCATGTTTAAAACCTATTTTTCGAGGGTAGAAGATGCGCTTTTTGCATCGGTAAAGAAATGAATCAGATGTCCGATAGAGAAGAGAAATATCAGACCACCGCAGATTGTAATTGGGATCGCTCTGACACCTTCAGGAATACCTATTAAAGGGATTTCATTACCCCATTTAAAGAGCACCAGATCATAACTATTGACAGCCATTAACGCGCCAAAAACGAGCATAGTGCTATAGGACACTAGCTCAAAAAGTCTGCGGATGGGGGTCGGGCTTACATCTCTGAAAAAGAGCACCCCTAAATGGGTATGCTGATGTACTCCTACCGCTGCACCGAGAAATCCTATGCTCATAATCAGTAACAGTGAAACTTGCTCAACCCAAGTAGGGGTCGAGTTTAAAACATATCGACCATAGACCAACCAGCCGAAGATCACCGTTAAAGTTACCAAAGAAACGCCCGTTACTAAGGTGCACAAATCACAGAGCTTATCCATTAGCTTGTCATACAGTGATTTGGAAGGTGAGATGTTATCGCTAGACATAATTAATACTCAATCATTTTCACACTAAACAGTCACTGGATATTTTCCAGCGACTGTTGCCAGAATACTTACATGTAACCTCTACAACCGTTAGCATACGATGACAAGAAAACAAAAAACCGACTAGACAGCAGTATTCACTAGGGTAAACATGCATGCTAAGTCGTTTTTTATGCGTCGTATTATCGAGTCGAAGCTACTTTACAGAGGTCTTTACTAATGATTACTTAGTATTTTTGATTAGTTCAACTAAAGAGACAAGCTGTGGGTTTTTAGCTAGGAATCCTTTATGTACTGGCTCCATCGCTGCTTGGAAAGCAAGCTTTTGCTCAGCACCAATTTGGTTAATCTTCACACCTGAAGCAAGTACTTTTTCACGGCTGGCAATTTTACGCTCAGACCATAACTTACGTTGTAATAGTGCAGACTCTTGTGCGGCTTCACGGACTGCTTTTTGATCACCAGCTGGAAGGTCGTTAAAGAGCTTAGCATTAATACAAACACATTCAGGAATGATCAAGTGCTGTGAAAGAGAATAGAAACCTGCTACTTCATGGTGACCTGTTGATTCATATGAAGGGAAGTTGTTTTCTGCACCGTTAACAACGTTTGTTTTCAAAGCTTGATAAACTTCAGAGAAAGCCATCGGCGATGGGTTACCACCTAGCGCAGAGATCATGCCTGAGTATAAATCGTTGTTCATTACCCGTACTTTCATACCTTCAAGGTCACTCGGCTGAGTGATTGGCTTTGCAGTATTATAGAAAGAGCGTGAGCCTGAATCATGATAAGCCAGTGCGATTAAACCTTTCTTTTCCAAACCGGCGCTGATTTTAGCACCCACTTCGCCGTCCATTGCTCTAAACGCTTGTTCTACAGAGTTAAAAACAAAAGGAAGAGAGACAACATTTGCCTCAGGTGCGATAGGGCCAATAGGACCAAGGCTGAAGTTACCGATAGCTAGGGCGCCTAAGCGTACCTGCTCGATAGCATCGCTCTGATTACCTAACACGCCAGCGTGATACATTTTTAAATCAATACGACCTTCAGTTTTCTCTTTAAGCAAACGCGAAAAATCATCCATCGCAACCGTGTTTGGGTAACCTGTAACGTGAATATTCCAACCTTTCCAATCAGCAGCCATTACCGAAGTCGACATAGACACTGCTGCAGTTACTAAACCAAAAGCGACTGCAATTTTCTTTAATCTCAACATTTTCAAACTCCACTTAGCATATCTTGCATGCATTAATTGTTATTTTAAACAGAGCCACTAAAGTTTTATCAACCCCGCAAACTCGTCATACAAGATGATCAATTACTCACAACTTGTCAATTATTAATTACAAATAATCAAAACAAAACAGACACAAAATCACTTGCATCATAAATATATACAATAAAAACAATCACTTATATAAAACGCTAGATAAAAACAATTTATCAACTTGTAATACAAGTTGTAAATTGATTACAATATCTAGCTCTACATAATTATAAAGATACATCTTTAGGAGCTTCACTCATGAAAATCATTACAGTTAGCATTAACGACTTACAACGTTCAGCTATCTCCGCTCTCTTGCTGAGTCCTAACACTTCCCCGTCTATCTAATTGCGGCTATTTAAGCGTTTTACCCAAATGTAACGACTACTTGAGCTCAGAAGCCAGCTACAAAATAGAACTCCAGAACACGACGAGCTAATCATTGCTGCTTAATCGAACAGCAAATTTTTTATTAAGTGAAATAATCAGGACTTTATAATGAACCCACAAACACGAAAAAAACTAGAAGTTGTTTCAGTTGCAACTTTATGCACAGCTTTATACAAACGCGGTCTACGTAATCAAACAGTACAAGATGTGCGTCCAATTTCAGCCAAAAAAATTAACATGGTCGGACCTGCTTTCACTTTACGCTACATCCCTGCCCGTGAGGATTTGAACACTTTAGCTGAATTCAGAAACCCTCTGCACCCACAACGTGTGGCGGTGGAAGAATGCCCCCCAGGCGCTGTCTTAGTTATGGATAGTCGCAGAGAAGCCCGTGCAGCAAGTGCTGGTGACATTCTCGTTACTCGCCTACAAGTTCGCGGTGTAAAAGGTGTGGTCACTGATGGCGGTTATAGAGACTCAAATGTTATAGGTCAACTAGACATCCCCGCTTACCACCAGCGCCCTTCTTCACCGACAAATCTAACTTTACATCAAGCACTGGATCTTAACGTTCCAATCGGCTGTGGCGAGGTTGCCGTTTTCCCAGGAGACATCATGGTGGGTGATGCGGATAGTGTTATCTGTATCCCTGCTGAGATTGCTGATGAAATTGCAGACGAAGCGACCCAAATGACAGAATTTGAAGATTTTGTTATCGATCAAGTTAAAGCTGGGAAAGCGATTATCGGTCTATACCCAGCGACTAACGACGAAACTCTGCTAGATTTTGCACAGTGGAAGAAAAACAGATCGGAGTAAGAGGTTAATTTAGGCTATGGCGAGATCACTAAGATCTTGACTACTGCTTAGTAAATATTAACAGCGTTTTGACTCTACCTGAAGGCACCACTGAGAATACTGGCACTGCGGAATGCTTCGCTATTATTAACGCTTTCACGCATAGCGGGTGTTATAAAGATGGTGCTAAAGCGTGCAAAAACATATAAGCACAATTGTGTATTAGGAGAAAATGAATATGTCAAAGATACTATTAACCGGTGCCGCGGGAGGCCTTGGCAAGGTCCTTAGAGCGAAATTAAACAATTTTAGAGACACTATCCGCCTATCGGATATTGCCGATCTAGGTCAAGCGCAAGCTAACGAAGAAATTGTGCAGTGTGATTTATCTGATTTTGACAGTGTTTTAGCGCTTTTAGAGGGCGTTGATGAAATTATTCACTTAGGTGGAGTGTCTGTCGAAGATACTTTTGCCAACATATTAAGCGCCAATTTGATCGGCACTTACAACATCTACGAAGCTGCTAGGCAAAAAGGCATTAAACGCATCCTCTTTGCCAGTTCAAATCATACCATTGGTTTTCACGATAGAGAGACAAACCTAGATGCCAGCTGTGAACTACGCCCTGACTGCATGTACGGCGTATCAAAGGGATACGGTGAATTACTGGCCAGATATTACTTTGATAAATATCAAATCGAATCCGCTTGTGTTCGCATAGGCTCAAGTTTTGAAAAACCATTAGACAGACGACAGCTCGCCACATGGCTCAGTTTTAATGACTTAACCAGCTTAGTGAAGCGTATTTTTGAAGTTGACCGCCTAGGGTTTGCCATTGTTTACGGCGTATCAGCCAACCCTGAAACTTGGTGGAATAATCACCAAGCTGCCCACATTGGCTGGCACCCTGTCGATAGTTCAGCCCAATTTGAGCAAGAGGAGTATTTGCGCAATGAAGTTATTGACCCCTTCTCCCCTGAGGTTCAATTCCAAGGAGGTAAATATGCCGCCGCAGGGCATTTTGAAGACTAACCCTTAGTTATCAATTAAGCGATTTAAGAGGAAGAGCAGTATGTTATACGATGTTCGAACATACACCACCCATCCGGGAAAACTGCAAAAGCAACTGGCTTTATATAAAGAGAAAGGCTTTGCCACCCAGTGCCAACACTTAGGAAAACCTTTTGCTTTTTTATTACCAGAGACGGGTAATATCAACGCTTTTACCCATATTTGGTGCTACAAAGATGCTGCTGATCGCGAACTCAGAAGAGCGGCCATGAAAGCAGACCCCGCCTGGATTGAGTATGTAAAACTCACGGCAGATACCGCTTACTATCTACATCAAGAAAATCATTTGATGTACGACAGCCCTTTTATGTCGGCTTAATTTTCTCATTTGCTAAGTTTTAGCTACAAGTCCAACACTCCTACTGTTAAGGCAGTAAGAGTGTTGCAGCACTTATATCCAACGTGTTTATTTAGCAGCTTAAGTCGGCTTTTCTTCGCTGACAAGCATCTCCATGAATTTTTCAAACCGCCTCTGTCGAGTTTCAGCTTTCTTGGCACTGGTTAATCCCTGTGCAATAACAGAACGACTCGCTTTAGCGAGTGTTCCATAAAACTGTTTCGCGTTCGACTTGGTATCTAACGCTAACAGGAAATCCGCAGGCACTTTCATTTCACTCACCCTATATGCGTTTTCCCACCTTCCGTCTGCTTTGGCTGCTCGAACGTGCACCAGCCCAGCCTCCATCATCCGACCTGCATTTATTAAACGTTCGACATGCTCAGTGTTTCTTTTACCTGAATCCGTGACTTCAAAGTGAGAACAGAGTGTAAGATATTGGTTTTACAGTGGAATAGAAAAATCTTAGCTGCACCCGTAGGTTCAGTGGGTATTTTTCTAACCGCTGTGGAATCAAGAACTTGCGCTATGTGGTGCTGTGAAGTCACTGATTCAGGTTTTAGACCAGTTGCTGCGTGCTTTCCTTGGAGTGATCCGCTGGAGATAGGCTTACTCATCAAGCTATTTCTTGACACCATCAATCCAGCCCCAACACAGAATCTCAATCACGACATCGTTCCAAGTGACGCTCAAAATCCCAGTATTTTTCTTGAATATCTTTACCCACAGCCCACTTTCGATGGCGTGATTTTTCTTAATCCACTCGCCAAGATCTTTGGGCGAAGTAAAGGTCATGATTCTCGCTGGATCGGGTACCGGCATAACTCTAGATTCTCCTTGGCATCATACGCTGTTAACAGCGCAATTTTTGCTACCTAGAATCAGCGACCAAGGCGCAATAACCAACCCTGTTTCATTCCTGATTAACCGTTTTTTTATCACTACCTTTAGCCAGTAATTTATTCCAATGAATTATTTTTGTTAGATTTATCTGAAATTTGTAAAGAGGCCTTTAAATCTTCAAACTCTATTTTTAATTTGGCGATATCATTTTTTGCTGTCGTAGCATACGATAACCCCGCTAAACCAAAAATAAATCCTATAATTCCCATCGCTTCCATATTACTCTCCTTTGAAGTAGATCTAACAGCTTAATTGTTCACGGGCCTATTGACGTGAAAGTGATACTGACCAAATCAAGCCTGTAGCTTACTTTAAAAGTACCTTCTAATTGCCAGCTGTCGTTTTATAGATGTCTCTAGTTCCCATGGCCCCTAATGACTAGTGCCTTCACTCTTATTGTAAATTTGCAGTTCTATGTATGTTATATACCTATTCTAAAACAGCGACATAGAGAGTCAAAATGGATTGGGATGAGCTAAATATATTCTTGCTACTAGCGCACAAGCTCTGATTGCGGTGCCGCCGCTACACTACAAGTTAACCCATCAACAGTATCACGGCGTATTAATAGTTTTGAAACAACATGTCGTAAGTTTCACTGTACATGGCATTATCCGCATTAATGTCACCCTAACAGCACTACTGTTATCGTCTCTGAGGTACAGTGGCGTTTAGGTCTCTGACACACCTTTGACAAGCATAAAAAAAGCAATGTATGTCGACAGCGTTAATTTGTAGATTAAGTGAGACCTCTGCATAACGTAGCGAATTCAGATAAGACAAGGCAGCCGGAGCGAAGCGTAGACAACAGCTTTAGCTGGCCCGAAGGGTTTTAATAAAAACCAGCGAAATAGCACAATTTATATTTATAAATGAGCATATTGAGCTTGTTTTTAACGCCGTATTATCAAATGCAGTAGTTATGCTGAGGTCTCTAAGTATTATTTACGCAAAAACAAGTATTAATCAAGTACTTACTCGCTCCTTTCAGAATTAATTAACTGCGATCTTATTCACCTATATCATTGATAAACTTATCAATAGCAAAGACCACCAGCCATAAACAACCATTCAATCTAGCGCCGTTACTCCCTCCTGTGAATAGATAAACTCATAGCTGCTAAAAACTTAGCTATGCTATAGGTAGCTTTCTATGATTTGAGGATATTCTATGAGATATAACGACCCCACTTTTCTTGAGAATGTTGTCGGCATGCCTCAGAGTCATGCTCACGCATTTATCACCACGGCCCACTCGCAAAAATGTGTCATTATAAGCAGAGCTACCGGACCTACTTGTCATGGCCTGCTAGCAGAAGGTTACGATACTAAAGGCTACCGTATCCACGGAAAGTCATGTAATTGGGGCCCCATGGCGGGCTTTGTATTACGTGATCCACGTTTAAACAAAAGAGGCTTAGAAAAAGCGGGGTTTAACCGCAAAAAACATGATGAAGCGATTAATTTAGATAAAGAAAATCAAGGCTGGAAAGCAAATACAACCCCTTTAGTTATTTCCGAAAACCGCCGCCTGTGGCTCATCGCTAAAGGACTTATCAATGTCGCAAAAAAATCTGATCGCTGGGATGGGACGGCTAGGCATCACACTGGGATTTATTTTAAATACAGTTTGATACTTGTACAAGCAGGATTATGGGGGGTTTATTTTGATTACACTGACGCAAGTGTTAAATTTCGCCAAGAGCGCGGATCTAACATCGTTAATTACACTAAAAAGTACGGTAATAGATATGAGCCAATGTTGGCGCTCACAAACCCTATACAATACAGACAATTTAACAGTGACAATTATTTAAATGCCATTACTGGGGACTATGACCTTTTTGCTATTTGGCCCTATGTTGAGAGTTATGACCCGTTTGGTGAGGATCATCGCCCGCTCGGCACTACTAAAGGTTTTACTGGCGAGCAACGCAAAAATATAGACCGCCTAGAGAAAAACTTTACTGAAATGGATAGTAATGGAAGGAGGCAAGGGACCAAATTGGGGAATATAACGGGCAGAATTTATCATGTCGGCCAACTCATTAATTCTATTGTTGGCCGGCAAAATGTCATATGGCACAGTGATGAAAGTGCTCGTCCTTTTTTAGATGATGTTGATTTACCAGTTATTGCCTTTACTCCATCGGGTATGCAGTTTGGCATAGAGACAATTAGTGACTTTAAACTTTTTATTGAAATGTGCGACAGTGATGGGATCCATGTTTCACTATCGAACGCTTGGGTTCAAAACCCAACCAGTGAATTTCCAAATAGACTAGGCAGTGGAGAGGGAGATAAATACTTAAATAAAGTACCTGAAGATACCTTTAGGCGCATAGTGCCAAGATGGTATAACGGATAATCCAATAAACATGAGAGGTAATGTGCTATGCCTCCGACTTTTCATAAGTTCCTGCCTGCTTAATTGATTAAAATTAATTACAAAATCAAATAGTTATTGCACTCACTCGATATCAAACAGTCTGGCAATGACCACTACCGAGCTAAATACAGGACAGGCCAAAAAGACTAATACTGCATACAGCGGTCGATTAGGATAAGATTTTAGGCCTCAATAAGCAGCCAATGGCAAAGTCAGACTACAGGTTTTCAGACGCTTCAAATAGCTATTTATTTGACCTATTAGCAGCTTAATTTACTGCTAACTGATAAGTATTAAATTTATGACCTAAAAGCTCGCTTTCGTAGACGCTTTTAGCGAGCTTTTGTAGAAATTTATACTTAGGCCGAGTATGCAGAAAATGAATAAACACTTCTTTATGGCCAATAATTTTGGCCCAGGCCATTATTTCATGGAATATTTTTATACCAAGCCCCCACGCACGCTCATCTAGCACTATGGCGATCTCGTATTTACCTTCCTCGAATTGGATACCACACCATCCAATAAGTTGATTATCCAAATTTATAGCACGTACTTTGCACCCCTCGCTGGCATCAACTTCGAGCTTTGAATCCATCCAAGCAGTCGTACTATCGATGTCAAACAATGCATGCTCGATCAAATGCTCTCTGACTTTCAGTTTATTGAGCATAGATAAAAAACTCTCTGGGCTTACTTCACTAAATTTTACATAATCTATTCTAGACATCTTACCTCCATCCTTGCTTGGCAGTTATCGCTACCTACTACAATGTATCGAATTCAACGATTTTAGTGCGTCTATTGCGCAACAAAGTAACTAGATTGCATAGTCTAATTGTAGCTCGTAACTCGTAGCTCGTAGCTCGTAGCTCGTAGCTCGTAACTCGTAACTTATATGTGCAATTCCATGGGTTGGAAGCCAATACCCTCTTTTTCGCCAGCAGTATCAGACTCTATAAAACCAAACTTTTTATACACTTCAATGGCGTATAATGATGATCTCAGTGTATAGACATTAGCGACACATATATTGGTTGCAAACTCCCAAAGCTCTCTTGATAGTCCTTTTCCCTGATGATGCTCAGCCACAAATAAATGAAATAAGTGACTATTGCCTCTCATTGATATATAGCCGATTATTTCATCTTCAATTTCATAAACGAAATTGAAATAATCAGAGTCTGCTATACGCTTTGAAAATGCACTATTAGTCAGAGTTTGCGCGAACCACTCAGGCAACTCGTGTTTTGGATTTTTTAGATAAAAGTGTGAAAGCGATGCAACTAGGGTGCTTATTTTTACCACATCATTTTTTACAGCAACTCGTATACGCACAGGCTCTCCTTGCATGCTAACAGTTTAAAACCGAGTGTGAACGCCAACTCGGTGAAGTAATATCGAGAATAGCTAGCTTACTCATCACCTACTTATGAGAATATCCATATTCAAATTACGTGCTTAGCCCGACGTGAACGCTAGATAAAAAGCAACAAACATTTCATTATCTTTTTCAATATTTATATAATTGATATTGCAGCAGTTTCTACAATAAAACTAGTGTAAATACACAATAAAAAATTGACCGGCTAGTATCAAAATCAAGCGTTGGTACTCATTAAGGATCAAAAAAAGAACATTTTTTCACTTATAAAGCTCGGCAGAACTGGCAAGGATAAGCCTGCTAAAATTATCTTGTACACCATAGCTATTGCCGGCTTGTTGCTATGCGCCTTTATCACTCATTCTATAACCCCCCTATAATTTCATTATAAAAGCTGCTAAAACAGGGCCCTCATAAATATTATCTATGGCAGCAGCAATGCAAGAAAAAATACTGTTAATTGAAGACGATAAAAAACTCTCTAATCTGTTAAGTCTCTACTTAAGTCGCAATGGTCTCACTGTTTTCACAGGCTTTGACGGCACACATTGCGAGGGACTACTCGCGACTCACCAACCCGATTTACTGATTTTAGATCTGATGTTACCCGGTAAAGACGGCCTGAGTGTCTGTCGAGAAATACGCAGCCAATTCAACGGTAAGATACTCATTTTAACCGCCAGCGATGATGATATGGACCAAGTAGCCGCTTTAGAAATGGGCGCTGATGACTTTGTGTGTAAACCGATTCAGCCAAGAGTGTTACTGGCGAGAATCCGCATGTTACTGCGCCGTAAAGAGCCAGTGATAGACACAGCAGACACCGATAGCAATACCCAACAAACCACTGACAGCAATATTTTTCAACTTGGCAGTCTCTCCCTCAATGTGCTTACCCAACGCACATTATTAAACGATAATTTGGTCAATTTAACCCCTAGCGAATTCGACCTGTTGAGAATACTAGTGCAACATGCCGATGAGGTGCTCTCGCGTGAGCGTTTGGTGAAGCTAACCAGGGGGATAGATTACGATGGGATTGACCGCACTATCGATAATAAAATCGTACTGCTGCGCAAAAAGCTACAAGATGACCCCGCGTTGCCCAAAAAAATAATTACTTTGCGAGGCAAAGGTTATTTACTGGTTGCCAGTGAATGGTAATTACAAACCAATACAATGACAGACAGATCATCAGCGCTAGTTGTGCCAATATAACGTTCAAATATTAGAGTAAATATCGCTATGGCCCGTCTATTCCTGTCACTTTATATCACCATTATTAGCGCTGTATTTGCTATATTTTTTGCCATTGACTATATGGCTAGTAACTATTATTACAACGTCGAAAGAGAAGAAATCAGAAAATCTGTCGAATCCTATACTGGACTCTTTGACAAAATTTATCAGCTTGGTGGTCCGGAGCAAATGCTAGAGTCGATGCGCAGAGCATTCGACGCTGAAGAAATGCTGATGCTCGAAGTGACTGATCCTGAAATCATCAACCACCCGCAATTTAAACACAAAAGCACCTTCGTTAAATCCAATTTTTTTGAAGGCTACAATGTCTATGTACACGCCATTAATGATAAATATTACGAAATAGTACCCGATGAAAACTCTCAGGGCTGGCAAGCTGAAAAAAAATTAGGCAACATCTACCTGTTTGGTTTTTTCATGACTGTCGCATTGATATTGGGCTCATGGGTGTATTTTTTACATCGTAAATTAAAGGTGCTGGAACTCTCCGCTATAAAAATTTCCAACGGCGATTTCAGCACCCGAGTGTCAGAGAAGTACAATCACAAAGTGGGCGGACTAAACGCCGCCTTTAATAAAATGGCCGTGCGTATCGAACAATTGATTGCCAGCCACCAGCGCCTCACCAATGCCGTGGCACACGAGTTACGCACACCTATTTTCAGGTTGCGCTGTCAGGCTGAACTCTTAGAATACGGCAGCTCTGAAGAAGACCACAAACACTACATTGCCGGCATTGAAGAAGATTTAAGTGAGTTAGATTTACTGGTCAACGAAATGCTTAGCTTTGCCCGTATGGAGCGTAACGAAGAATTATTTGTGCTTGAGCCGCAAGCCTTGCAGCCGTGGTTGGCAAACCATCACGCTATTTTACAGCGCAGCTGTAAAAAAAGTTTTGCGATAGGCTTAGGGCCTGAAATCATCTGTCGCTTCGATTCAAGATTACTGCTGCGCGCCTTGAGTAATTTAGTCCGCAATGCCGATATCCATGCCAAAAAACGCATTCAAATTACTCATTACCTCGAGGATGACAATGTCGTTATTTGCGTAGAAGACGACGGCTTAGGTATTGCGGTACACGAGAGAGATCGTATATTTGAACCTTTTGAGCGCCTTGATGATGCCAGAACTCGAGAGTCCGGAGGACACGGACTGGGGCTATCTATAGTCCGGGCAATCATCCAACAACACCATGGCAAAATATTGATTTCACAATCAAAGTTAGGCGGAGCTTGCATCAGTCTATATCTGCCACTAAGCACACAATAAAGCGGCGGATATTACACTGTATTAATACTGTCTGAGATACTTTTGCGATAGTGGCAATTGCCCTGCTAAGGTAGTGCGCGCAATCCCCCTACCTTAGCGATCAATATTTTTACGCCATGAATGACAATTCCCATTTAATATCCAGAGCTAGCGTTACTTTATTCGCAGGGATATAAAAGGTTCAGCCTTAGTTGCTCGCGATGCTAGCGGAATGACATTCATCAAATTAAATGAACCTTATTATAATATGAGACCTCAGCATAACTACTGCATTTGATAACACGGCGTTAAAAACAGGCTCAATATGCTCATTTACGCCAGTAATGCCCATAAACAGGGGCACACTGACTCCGCTATTTCGCCTGTTTTTTCCTTGTCTTATCAGCATTCGTAACGTAATGCTGAGGTCTCAATATAGCGATTTGTGACAGTGACAAATTCATCGCCTAGCTAATACTTATTTGGTGCTGTTGCTGTTATCTCGCGCAAAAAATCGATCAGTACTTTAACTTTGCTGGGGGTGTATTTACGTGATGGTCGCAGCGCAAATAAGCCCAGCGGCTCAGGTCTGTCTGCCACGAGTATTTCTTGTAAATCTCCCTCTAATATCGCTTTCTCTACAATAAATTTAGGCAGCAGTGAAATACCGATCCCCTGCACAATGGCATCTTTTAAAACATCACCATTATTACTGATCAAAGATCCAGACAACTCCAGCGTCTTACCATTGACGTTACGCCAACTCTCCTTGGAATTAATCAAAGAGTACTGCAACCAGTTGTGTCGCTCTAGATCCTGCAGCTTTTTAGGCAGCCCAAACTGTTCGATATAGCCAGCGCTGGCACAGAATACTCGCTCAATATCGATAATATGAGAGGCCACTAAACTAGAATCTTTTAACTGACCAATACGAATCGCCACATCGATGCCGTCAGCGACGAGGTCTGTAATGCCATCACTGAGCTGCAACTGCACATCTATTTCAGTGTAGCGCTGCATAAATTGTGGGAGTGCCGGGGACAAAATTGACATACCAAAACTTAGAGGTGCAGCGATGCGCAAGGACCCCTTTATCGTCTCTGTACCTAGCTGTACCTTTTCTAGGGCTTGGTCCAAGGATGCAAATATTTCGGTCACATCCCGATAGAAAACTCTACCCGCTTCGGTTAAATCAATTTGGCGAGTCGTTCTATTGAGCAACTTTACCCCCATGCTCGCCTCTAAGCCAGACACTCTGCGACTAATGGCGGCGGTGCTCGCCTGCAACAGCTCTGCAGCACCTTTAAAACTACCCGCTTCTACGACAGCGGCAAAACTGCGTAGTGCGACAAAATCATATTGTTGCATTTAACGTAACTATCATTTGCATACACCCCTCTTTATTGAAAATTTTAAAAAACTATACTGGCTAGGTCAAGTCAAAAAACATCGCAGTCTGAGTCTAATAAACAACTCTAATGCTGCACTAAACGATCAAGGAGAAACAACATGGGGTTAATCGTCGCAGGTGAGTGGGTCGATCAATGGTACGACACTGAAAATAACAAAGGTCAGTTTGTGCGCCAAGACAGCATGTTTAGACATACCTTGTCAGATGAGCCGGGCAGCTTGTATCCAGCTCAAGCAGGACGCTACCATTTATATGTGTCACTCGCCTGCCCTTGGGCGCACCGCACTTTGATCTTTCGCCAGCTAAAGCAATTAGAATCCGTTGTTTCAGTGAGTGTGGTCAAAGCAGAGATGCTCGAAAATGGTTGGGAGTTTGATGTCGATACAAGCGGCACATACGCTGATCCTCTGTATCAGTTTAACTACGCCTATCAGCTGTATTTAAAGTCCAACCCAGAATACCAAGGTCGGGTGACGGTACCCATTTTGTGGGACAAGCAAACCCAGACAATTGTCAACAATGAGTCAGTTGACATCATTCGCATCTTTAACTCAGCCTTTAACTCACTGACAGGTAATAGCGATGATTATTTCCCGGTGGCGTTACAAGGAGAAATTGAGCAAGTAAACCAGAGAATCTACGACACTGTGAACAACGGCGTATACCGGGCAGGTTTTGCCACGACCCAAGAGGCGTATAACAGCGCTTACACCCATCTTTTCGATACCTTGGATTGGTTAGAAGAACGTTTAAGTGCCCAGCGCTACTTAATAGGCACTCAAATCACTGAAGCTGACTGGCGTCTGTTTACCACCTTAATTCGCTTCGACGCCATTTATCACGGCCACTTTAAGTGCAATAAAGCCAAGTTGTGTGAATATCACCATATTAGTAATTATCTGCGTGAACTCTACCAAGTGTCGGGTATCGCACAAACTGTTGATATTGAATATTCTAAAATACACTACTACGCCTCTCACGGATCAATCAACCCTACAGCGATAGTCCCCCTTGGGCCTTTGCAGGACTTTTCGCAAAGCCATGACAGGCACCAACTTTAAGCTCAAAGCAGGAGCAAGCAATGATTGAACATATTCCCTACGAAAGTTTAGGTGGTGCCGACCACGGCTGGCTAAAAGCACATCATCATTTTAGTTTTGCCAACTATTACAACCCCAAACGCATGGGCTTTGGCAAGGTACGAGTGATTAATGATGACTGGATACAGGCGGGCACTGGCTTTCCTCCACACCCGCATAACAACATGGAAATCATTACTTACGTGCGCAGTGGTGCAATAACCCATCAAGACTCTCAGGGGAATAAAGGCGTAACAAATGCAGGCGTACTGCAAGTGATGAGTGCCGGTAAAGGTATTGTGCACAGTGAGTATAACCTCGAATCAGAAGACCTGACACTGTATCAAATTTGGATAGAATCCAATGAGAGAAATGTCGAGCCACACTGGGAGAGCCGCGCCTTTCCCGATCAAGCGGTCGTTGATAAATTGCCACTACTTGTCTCTGGCTTCCCTGAAGATCGAGAGCAAGCACTATTTATTCATCAGCAGGCGAGAATCCTTGGTGGCTTCATGCTCGCAGGTCAAAGAATTGAGCAGCCGATCAAGGACCAAGCTTATCTACTGGCGTCAAAGGGCCAGTTTGAAATAAGCGTTAAGGGTGAAGTGCTTATCATGAACAAAGGCGATGGCGCACAAGTTACTCAAAGCAATACCATTACTCTCATAGCGCTCAGTGACTGTGAAATCGTGATGATAGATGCACCGGCGTCATAGCGAAAACAAAAGT
>Ga0209395_1001153_pt1 | contig 37794 bp, 35 predicted proteins | sample GOMGulsemesocosm_3_FD_184635 | JGI IMG/M metagenome (GOLD analysis project Ga0209395, IMG submission 184635) | Methane-oxidizing microbial communities from mesocosms in the Gulf of Mexico - GOM9D Gulf of Mexico (SPAdes) (version 2) | ecosystem: Environmental > Aquatic > Marine > Cold seeps...
GACTAAAATGGCCACCAACTACTATTGAAAAACTTAACCGCCCAACCTTGTTCGTTGGTATCAGCGAAACTACCTGTTCCCGCATATTGAATACGTGCATTAGCTACTTTGTTGGATAATATGGTGTTATTGGAATTAATATCTTTTGAACGAATAACGCCTGTTAAACGGATATATTCATCACCGTTGTTTAATGTTAACCACTTTTCACCGCGAATCATCAAATTGCCATTGGGCAATACTTTCAGCACATGTACTGAAATATTACCGCTTAAGCTGTTGCCTTGATCAGCCTTTGAGTCACCTTTAAATTGAGAGTTCTGACTTATGCCAAACTGTAATGACTCACCACCAATGGTTACGGGTAACCCACCCAGACCAGTAACGGGGTCTAATGTCGTTTTATTCTCTTTTTTCAATTCTGATTTAGCATTTTTCTTTGCTTGAGTTTTTTCACTCAAGATAACAGAAATAATATCGCCAACTCGATGTGCCTTTGAGTCTGAATATATATTATTTACATAATGCGGCTTAAATAATGAACCTGATGGCACAATACGTTCTTGCTCTTCTTCTGGCATTATCGGCGCAAAGTCAGGATCATTTGGTAGCGCTTTACTTAATTCAACGGTATTACTTTAAATAATGAACCTGATGGCACAATACGTTCTTGCTCTTCTTCTGGCATTATCGGCGCAAAATCAGGATCATTTGGTAGCGCTTTACTTAATTCAACGGTATTACTACAAGCACTGGTGACAGAAATAAGTAAGCTAATAGCTAGTATCTTCACGACATGTAATTTGACTAGGCTTAATGAAAGTCTGTTTAACCTATATTTACTACTCATCTCTGACTCCTATTTTTCTCTAAAATTTTACTTAAGCGATACTAATAATTTACTAAAGTTGCTGATTGATATAACTCAACATTTCATCTACCGCTGAAATCACTTTGGAATTCATTTCATAAACACGCTGACTTTCGATCAGGTTGACTAGCTCTTCTGTGGTATTTACGTTTGAGGTTTCAAGTGCACCTTGAACTATCATCCCATAGCCTTCAAGACCTGGAACTCCTTCTTGTGGCGCACCACTGACAGCTGTTTCGGTATAAAGATTTTGCCCTATCGGCTGAAGACCTGTTGGGTTAACAAAGTTCATTAAGTTGATTTGACCAACAACGGCAGGATCAGGCTGACCTTGCAATGTCACTGATACTTCACCATCTTGTGAAACAATAATACTTAACGCATCTTCTGGAATAGTTACTTGTGGCTGAATCATATAACCAGCCCCAGGGGTTACCATATTCCCCTCATCATCCATGGTAAACTGGCCATTACGGCTATAAGCAGAGCTACCATCAGGCATTAATATTTCAAAAAAACCTTCGCCTTGGATCATTAAATCAAGGGCATTATCTGTGGTAATCATGTCACCTTGGGTATGAATCTTTTGCGTTGCGACAACTTTTGTACCCGCGCCTAACATTAATCCTGATGGTGCCTCGGTATCTTGTGCCGTTCTGCCACCCGGCTGGTTAATATTTTGATAAAGTAGATCTTCAAAAACAGCTCTACTCTTTTTAAAACCAATGGTACTGGCGTTAGCTAAGTTGTTAGATATTACCGCAATGTCTTTATTTTGCGCGTCTAAGCCGGTTTTACTTATCCATAATGCTGGGTTCATACATCACCTCTGATTGGGTAGTTACTGTCTATTTTAAAAAAGTAAACAGTAACTAATTTTTGCTAATGCTTAGAAAGCACGTAATAAGGAGGAAGCGCTAGAATCTATCTCTTCTGCGGTCTTCATCATTTTCAATTGCATTTCAAATTGACGCTGTAAAGCAATCATTTCTGTCATTTCATTAATTGGATTAACATTACTCGATTCGAGTGCGCCACCAAGCACATTAACATTAACATCGGCAATTAATTGCCCACCATTTTTAGCACGGAATAAACCATCATTGCCTTTATCAACAAGACGTGTGTCAGGGTTGACTAGCTTGATACGACCAACCTCTTCTTGCACACTGCTTGGTGCGCCTTCAGGCTGTACCATAATGGTACCATCGCGAGAAATTTGAATGTTATTAACAGGTAACGGTAAAGTAATAGGTCCATCTTCACCAATAACGAGCTCACCATCGTTAGTTTCTAATGCGCCTGTTTCTGTTAAACGAAGATGACCACCTCGGGTATAAGCTTCTTGACCATCTTCACCTTGAACAGCAAAAAAACCTTCACCTTCAATTGCTATGTCGAGTGAACGACCCGTATGCAACATAGATCCAGAGTCAAAATTTTGGCTAGAACGCTCTGTCATTGAAAAAACACGGGTAGGCATGCCTTCACCATAAGCCTGCATGCTTCTAGCTTGCGCTAAATCAGCTTTAAAGCCTGTGGTTTTAGCGTTCGCTAAGTTGTTAGCATTAATTGATAAGGCTTGCATGTTTTGTTTAGCGCCGCTCATAGCGACATAAAGCAACTTATCCATAATGATTTTCCAAAAAGTAAAAGGTTATACTGGATAAATGCAAGTAGGGTGCCAGCTATCCTAAAAGTATTAATAGATAGCTAAAATCACTTTAAAGAAGGGAGTGGAGCAATAAAAAAGCTAGCGGTTAAGTATGAGTAACTTGACAGCTAGCTTTGAAAGGTAAGGGTAAACATTAGCTTTATGTTGCTAATAAATTATGACTTAGGTAAGTGGTTATCTAATTTGTAAGATAGTTTGATTCAACTGGTTATCAACTTCTAATGCCCGAGAGTTAGCTTGGAAGTTACGTTGAGCTGAAATCAAATCGATTAACTCTGTCGTTAAGTTCACATTCGATTGCTCTAACGCTGATGAGTTAATCGTACCAAAAGTACCAGAGCCGGCCTCCCCTGCGAGTGCTTCACCAGACACAATACTTTCTTTCCAATTAGTACTACCTACTTGTGTTAAACCTTGATTGTTAGCAAAGTTAACCATTGCAATACGTGCTAACGGTTGTGAAGTACCGTTGCTGTAGGTAGCGCGGACTAAGCCATCAGTACCAATATCAATACCGGTTAATCGTCCAACCGCTAAACCATCTTGCTCTAATGCTGTTACTTCAAAGTTTGAAGCAAACTGTGTCGGTTCATTCGGGTTTGGCGCTGCAGGATCTAGGTTAAAGTCAATTTTCACAGCTTGAGTTGGATCGGCGCCATTTGGTAAGTGGTTTGAGAAATCAACTGTTCTGATACCACCATCACCAGGTGCTGGTGATTGAGAAATAAAATCACCAGATGAATTATAGGATAAACGTGCACCTTTTTGCCCTGTGCCACTTTCAGGTGTTGTCGCTGAAATAGCTGTCGCTAATGAGGTTTTTGCCGTATTTAGCGCTGCTAAATTTGCTGCGTTAGGTGTTCCGGTATAAGTTGCTTGCGCTGTAGTAACAACCCCTTGAGCAGTAGTCACTGCAGTATCTGCTGCTGCCTGTATAACAGGGTCATCGGCTAAGTCAATTGGTTGGCCATCAACAGAGGCAAACATCATCCATTGATTAGGTGCTGTTGCAGGGTCATCTTTGACAAAGAAGTAAGTCATTATATGACTATCACCTAATGAATCAAAAATCGTAACCGAAGTCGAGTTATTAAATGTTAGTGGATCATCTGGATCGAAATTAGCGGGTGCTGTACTAATATAGCTATCGCCTGCAGGTAAGTTCATGCGCACATCAACTTCACTGGTTTTTGTTGGCGCACCAGATGCTGTAGGTATACGAATAGGCTCAGCTGTACTTAAACTTACTGAAGCCGATGAGCCATCAGGGTTGACTGGGAATCCCAAAAGATAACCTCCACCCGAGTTCACTACAAAATTATCGTCATTAAGTTTAAATTGACCAGCTCTGGTATAGGATGTTTCTAACGAATCAAGCTCAGGCACAGTAGCAAAAAAACCATTACCTGTGACGGCTAAATCGAGCGCGTTATTAGTAAACTGAATGCTACCTTGAGCAAATTGCTGCGCAACATCTGCCGTTAAAACACCATCACCTACTTTAGTTTTACCTGATGCCAATAAGGACGATGCATAAACATCAACAAACTCAGCACGAGACTCTTTAAAACCGACTGTGTTTACATTGGCGATATTATTTGACGTTACATCTAAATCTTTTTGTGCCGCGTTTAATCCGCTTAGTGCAATATTAAATGACATAATTTAATCCTCTTAAAATTCTTTACCTTACTTGCATAGCTGATTTAATATTCATAACTTAATCACTTAAAAATATTATCTCTGCTATAGCCTATATTTTACTGCTTAGCCATACTGCTTAACTTTGATTAATTAACTAACCATTAAAGTTAAGTATCACCTTCAGACACCTCAACAACATCTGCTAATGCCATAGAGCTACCACCATTTAGATTAAGCATTATATTTCCGCCTGCACCAGCTAATGTGACACTGTCGACTTTACGGTAGGTTTGCGCTTCGATTTCTGAGGCTTCGCCATCAACTAAACCAACAATACGGAAACGATAAGCTCCCTCTGCTGCAGGTTCGCCTTTAGCCGTTTGTCCATCCCAATTGAAAGTAAAGCCGCCTGCGGCAACACTACCCACAGGAACCGTTTGAATAACTTCACCGGCAATATTTTCAACATAAATATTGACGTTACTTGCTGGTTTGTCTGTAACCAATTTCCCTTTAACTGATTCTCCCTCACCCATACCAAAGACATTCTCTTCAACCAGAACACTTCGGCCAACTAATGATGATGCTTGTAATGCTTGGCTAGACGTCATGGAAGTGGCAAAGCTATCAAATGAAGTATTTAATTTCTGTACGCCATCCGTCGTTGAGAAGGCCGTCATTTGAGAGATCATTTCGTTATTATCAACCGGTTTGGTTGGATCTTGGTTAGATAATTCTTTAGTTAATAAAGCAAAGAAGTCAGCCTGAGTAAGCATGCCTTTGTCTTGCTCTGCAACCTTAACCTCTTCTTTTTGCCAACGGATAGCATCTAACGGGCTAGTGCCCTTAACTGATTCCATTATCGACTCCTAGGTTTTTCAAAAAACGTGACGCAGAGAACATTGGTTTGATATGAGCGTAATGCAGAGATCATTGTTTTGGTGACATAGTTTATTTCTTCAATATATATAGCCATTATCTTTGTCCCAACTGCAATGTTTTATTGAGCATGTTTTTAGCTGACTCAGCTAATTGCACATTGGTTTGATATGAACGTGAGGCAGAGATCATATTAGTCATCTCCTCTATAACATTGACATTGGGTTTATAGATATAGCCGTCTTTGTCTGCCATAGGATGACTAGGTGCATACTCCACATTAAGCGGTTTATCACTTTCAACAATACCTAAAACATCAACACCAACACCACTTCCGTCATTAGCGCCCTGCCCTGCGGCAGCTTTTTGCATGGCAGCGGCAAAAACAGGATGCCTCGCACGGTAAGTTTGATCGGCACTACTACTAACACTATCAGCATTGGCTATATTACTTGCTGTGGTATTCAAGCGTACTGATTGTGCGCTCATACCCGTAGCCGTGATATTAAATACGTTAAAAAGACTCATAATTATTGACCTCCGCTGATAACTTTCTTCATAGCCTTAACCTTGCCATTAAGAAATTGAACACTTGCTTGATACTCTAATGAGTTTTTTAGATACAAGTTTCGTTCCACTTGTACGTCAACGGTATTACCATCCCCCGTATCCGGTTGATCCGGCACACGAAAATTGACAGCATTATTTAACTCTGTACGCACATCAAAGTGTTTCTCATTAGTGCGAGACATCCCCATTTGCTGCTTATTTGCCGCTTGAGCCAAGGCTTGTTTAAAGTCTAGCCCTTTAGCTTTGTAACCAGGGGTATCTGCATTGGCAATATTACTGGCAATCACTTCTGCACGCTGAGAGCGAATAAGCATGCCCTGAGTATGTAATTGAAAGCCTTTATCAAAACCTATAGCCATAATAGCCTCACTATGATTTACGTTATAGATAATGACTATTCAATATTTATGCCAGTTAATGGATCAATTGAGGTAATAAATGAAAGGGAAATAAGAGGTAACGAGCTAACAGCAAGTAATAGCGGCTGTTAGCTTAGGGAGGGTGAGATTACTTTTTCTGATATACAATGCCAGGATTACAGCGCAACATAGTAAAATCTTGGTTTATTCCTGATAAAGATTCTGAAGCACCTAAAAACAAGTATCCGTTGTTATTCAATACGCCATGAATTTGACTAATAATTTGTGCCTTTATTTCTGGAGAAAAATAAATAAGAACATTTCGACAAAAAACAATATCAAATCGCCCCATTAAGCTGTAACTATTAAGTAAATTAAGCGGCCTAAAGCTAACCATTTTCTTCACTTGATCTTTTATCTTCAACATTCCATTGTCACCGGTTTCAAAAAACCGCTGCTTACGCTCCGCAGATAAACCACGAGCAAGCGCTAAATTATCATAATGACCATATTTGCAATGCTCCAACATAGTCGTTGATATATCAGTACCTATGACTTGTACGCCCCGCGGGAATGCACCAGGATTTTTTTGTTGATACTCCAACACTGACATAGCGATAGAGTATGGCTCTTGACCAGAAGAACTTGCCGCAGACCAAATCTTAACCGGTGTTCTCTGGTTAGCAAAATCAGGTAGCAATCTGCTTTGTAGTAATTTAAAAGGGTAATCATCACGAAACCATAAGGTTTCGTTTGTCGTCATAGCATCGATGACGGCGGCACGCATTTGCCGCTCAACAGGGGTTAGAGTACGATTAACCAACTCTTCCAATGAATTGAGTTTAAATTTAGCCATCAATGGGGCTAATCGGCTTTTCACTAAATATTGCTTATTTTCACCGAGTACGATGCCACACTGCTGCTCTAAGAAGGTTCTAAATTGGTTGTAACTTTTTTCATCAAGTTGTCTTGCTGACACTATAGCTTCCTGTTTTATTGAGTTTTCTAAATCCCCCAAAAAGTGGGGGTCACCATTAACTAATTTAATGGCTGGTATATAAAGGAATAGCTAATCTTCAATCCTCAACCATTTCTTCACCGCTGTAGCTAGCTCATCAGGGTGAAATTTAGGGATAAAATCTTCCGCACCAACTTTCTCAACCATGGCATTATTAAATACACCACTTAAAGAAGTGTGCAAAATAATTGGCATTTTTGACATACGATCATTACCTTTAACTTCTGCTGTTAAGGTATAACCATCCATTTCGGGCATTTCTATATCAGAAATCATCAAGGCCACTTTTTCTGTGATACTGTTTTCACAAGTTGCTTCAATCGCTAATAATTGCTCTAAGGCATCTCGACCATTTTTGGCAAGAACCATATTAATACCTAATGGCTCTAACGCCCTTCTCACTTGGTTTCTTGCAACCGTTGAATCATCAGCAATCATCACAAGTTTATCACCTAAACTTTCACCGACTGTGACATCAACAATTTCTTCACTAACATCAGTCGAGACAGGACTGATTTCATTCAAAATTTTCTCAACATCTAAAATAGACACCATTTCATTATCTATTTCTGTTACTGCAGTTAAATAACTAGATTTACCCGCACCTTCTGGCGGTGGCATAACATCAGCCCAACTTAGCGTGACTATTCTCTCAACCCCTGCAACCAGGAAACCTTGAACACTGCGATTATACTCAGCAATAATTATATAGCTATCGTCAGATTGCTCGATTGCCGGTCCACCTGTCGATTTACTTAAATCTATCACAGATATAGTTTGCCCCCGAATATGCGCTACCCCTTTTATAAAGGCATCTTGCTTTGGCAATAAAGTTAATCGAGGACATGGCATGACTTCACGCACTTTAAAAACATTAATACCAAACCTTTGTCGTCCTATTAATTTGAACAGCAGTAGTTCTAGCCTGTTCTCGCCAACAAGTTGTGTACGCTGATTTACCGAATCAAGTATGCCTGCCATAAAAACCTCATATAGAACTGCACCATTTATTGTGATTAAATTACTTAGAGCAACACACAGGCACAGTTCTTGAATTACATTAAATTATCGAGTAGAAAATCACACTAAGCGTCTGATAGTTGACGCATGATTAAGCTCATTTCACCTTGCTGACTTAGTTTAAGCATAGACGAATATTTGTATTAACTTAAAGATAGATAACAAAATATATGCGACAAACCAAACTTTTTTTATATTTTTCATTCTTATTGCTCGCAAAGCAGTCAATAGCTGCGACTAACGAACTAGATAGTGCATATATCGAACACTTTGCAACTAGCTATCTGACTGAGAAGTTTCCTTCAACTGACAGTGAAAGGGTACGTATTTCTGTTTCTCACCTAGACCCTCGCATTGTGATAAAACCATGTAAAATACCACTTAGGGCAAATATACCTGAAAAAAGCAGAGCTAGAAATCTAAATGTTAAAATTAGTTGTGATGAATCAACACCCTGGAAAATATATTTATCGGCTAAAGTTGAAATAACTAAAGCAATTTTAGTGGCATTAAATACAATTAGCAAAGGTGATACTCTCGATGAGAGCAATGTGGCGTTAACTTATGTTGCTATTAATAAGATAAGAGGTAATAAATTAGACGATACTAGTATCGTTTTTGGCGCAAAAGCTAAAAAACGCATCGCCCAAGGACGTGCTATTAGCAAAAGTAATATCTGCTTGATTTGCAAAGGTGATATGGTCACTATCATTGTCTCATCTGAAAGTTTTAACATCAAAACGCAAGGCATGGCATTAAGCTCTGGTAATATCAATGAGCAAATACGAGTAAAAAACACTCGTTCTAATAAAGTCATTAATCCTAGAGTAAAAAATGCTAATCAAGTGATTATCCATATTTAACAACAGCCCAAGCAAAGGTTACTTATTTAAGGTTTTCTTACCTGCCGATAAGGAGTAGACTTGACGTTAATGTTATTTGCAATTAAATATCACTTTTAGCTAAAGTTACTTTGATAATAGCCGATAACGAGATACTAGAACTCATTTAAAATATCATTTCATTGCTGAAGGATGAAATTATGACTATTAATATCAATAAGTTGAACACAAACAACCAAGTTCAACAAACGCAACAAAAGCAAGTGCAGCAGCAATCAGCTCAAACAGCCTCAACGGGCGCGCAAGTAAAAAATTCAGGGCAAGATTCAGTATCGATTACGCCACAAGCAAAGCAGCTTAATGAATTACAAAAAAAAGCAGCTGATGCGCCGGTAGTGAATCAAAAGAAAATTGATGAATTAAAAAAAGCAATTAGCTCTGGTGAATATAAAATTAATCCAGAAAAATTAGCGGCTAGCATTGCTAACTTTGAATTTAACCTTATTTAGCGATAGACTGTAAAGTCTATTATTTAGTGCAAAATCAAAGGTAAACTTTATGTCCCAAGGACCAGATTCTCAAGGATTAACTTCCAATGAACTGTTAGTTCAGCAACATCAGCAGTTAACCACACTTGCCCAAATAATTGCTAATGAGAAAGAGATTTTACAGCAGCACGATCCTCAGGCACTGCTTACCGTCAGCCAAGAAAAAAATACACTGTTAATCGCTATCCAACAACTTGACCAAAAGATTGGTCAAAATCAGGGCTTCGCGCAAGATAAAGCGGCAGGAAAACTAACAAAGCAATTGGCTGTGATAACAGAACTATTAACTCATTGTCAAAAGCAGAATCTAATTAATGGACGGATTATCCAACAATCGCAACTTGCAGTAGAGCGCATGAAAACCAGTCTGTTAGAAAACCACAATAAAAGTGCAATCACCTATGATAAGAAAGGTAAAAAAAGCGCAGGACTTTCTAGTTTGGGCTTAAAAGCTTAGCCTTATTTAGGACGGGTCAAAGTTTCATAATAAAAAAGGCGATAATCATTAAGATTATCGCCTTTTTTATTTCATGAACCTGACCTGTTTACCAGTCAAATAATTAAAAGTGTGTCACGTCTTTAATTTCTTTTCTATTTTGATTGGCCTGATAAAGATTATAAACATCTTCAAAATCCAATTGTAATTCAGTGGTATAAATATCACCCACTGGATAACTTTTCACTACCTTAGCTCCTCGAATGATACCTTGAACTGATGCCATTAATTGCTGATCCTCAATGAGTAAATCAGCCATAGTAACCTTGCCCGAAACTTGCTGACCGTAAACTTGCTCGGCAAGCTCAGCATAAGCGGCAATTTTCGACGCTTTGATGGCCATTAGCATCCGCTGTGTTTCATGGGATGATTTTTGTATACTAATTGGGGCAAATCCTGTCGCATACAATACAGGTAATACCTCTGGTTTTACTGTTTGCCATTGCACATGCTTGTCGTAAATAAGAGAACATGCACTGGTTAAGCTAAGTGTGCTCAACATAAGGATAACTCGAACCAATGACTTACTCATAAATGCTCCTTTGATCGTGATCGCTATAAAATAATATATGTGAATACTTTTAATAAAAGCATGAAGTTATAGAGTAATGACGTACCACTAGTTTTGTATAAGCACAGCACGTTCATTATTAAGTAACATTGTATTATCACGAATAATCATACCGTCTTTCATTTTTACTCTTTCACTATGACTCATCTCATCACCTAATACCCAGGTCGGAATAAATGATTGCGCGGTAGCGACAATAACTTTAGATTGAATACCAATCATACGGGCATTTACTAAGATACCATCTTCCTGCTCAACCATAGTGCCAGAAACTACATAGTCAATTATCTGACGTTCAGGCAACTCCTGCCAATCTCTACTAAAGACATAATCACCTTTTTTAGTTACTCGAATATGTCCAGTGGTTTTATAATCAATAACAACTAAACCGTGACGCTGTAATTCATGCACAAAGCTCTCAGCAAGCTGGTTACCAAGCCAGTTAGTTGTTTCAAGATCTTTAAGATCGACAAAGGAAGCAACAGCTACAGGGGTTTTGGCATTAACAAAACTACTATTTGTCAGCATTTGATACGCCAGTCCTTTTACTACATCATTAATTGCATGCCGTGGTAGTTCATAACTATCGATTTCACCTTTCTCAACGTGAGTTGACTGATAAAAACCCTCATCATTGGTGGCTTCACACGAGAGCAAAGCTGGCAGAATCAATGGTATAAGCCATTTTTTCATGATATTCCCCTTTAAAACTAAGTACTATACTTATAGCGCTATTGGTAGTGCGTCAAACTACACCTTCATATTAATATACATAAGAATGCACATTCTAAGCCAACAATATATTTCAATGTAAATCAAGCCTCATATGATAAGGCATGGAATATGCATCCTACTTTTTACGGCGTATTATTAGGTGATAGTCCTTCATTGTTAAACAACACGATGACTAAAACCAAGTTAGGAAAATGAACAGTATTATGTATAAATTCATTACACCATTAATTTTCATCATTAGTTTTTCGTGCTGTTTTTCTGCTAATAGTCAATGGTACGAAACCCAAGGCCATGCTCGCACTACTGATACAAGTATTGAGCTTGCTCGTACTAAAGCAATGGAAAATGCGCTTAAAAAAGCGTTACTTGTTTCAGGGGCAAGTGTCTCGAGTGTTCAGCAAGTAGTAAACGGCTTATTGACACAAGATCAAATTAACATACGCGCAAGTGGCAGTGTCAACTCTATTGAGTTAGTTGATGAAATACATAGTGACGAGCTCATTACCGTCACAATACGCGCAGATATATTTCCACAAGAGAAAAAGTGCTTTGCTATTAACTTTAAAAAATCCCTGTTATTAACTCGCAGTCACCTTTTACACAGAGAGCAAGCAAATATAGGTGAGATTTATCTCATTGATAAAGCAGCCATGCGTAAACTTGGCAAACAACTTGACCAGCAAAGTGCTTTTACTAAAACCAGTAGCATACTTAATAATACGACCGAATTTTCTCGTCTTAATAACAGTCTGGCTAGCGATGAAATTGATCAATTAACCCAATCACTGAGTGAAAGTACTGATAGCCAATATGTTATGTTTAGTGAAATCACCAATATTTCATTCGATGAGCAAGCCACTAATAGTTGGTTGTTCTGGCAACAAGGTGTATACCCAAGAACTTTTGCCATAACATTCTATCTATATAACGGTCTTAATGGCGAACTCGTTTGGCAACAAAGTTATCAGGATACCGCACCATGGACATTCACAAAACGGAAGAAAGTTGATGTAGAAGGCAATGCTTTTTGGCAAAGTGAATACGGATTAATGTTGGATAACATTCTAGATAGAGTGGTCAAAGATATTGATGAAAATATCATGTGTGAGCCTAGCCGTGGAAAAATAATTCAAGTACAAGGCAACAAAGTGACCATCAACTTAGGCAGGGATCATGGTTTAAAAATTGGTGACGAATTTAATTTACTACACCTAACTCACTTTACAAATAATTCCGGAAAGTCTTATGCAGGTTTTAATGTGAGCCCTTATAAGGTTAAGGTCACTAAACTGACCAGACAGACCGCAACTGCATCAACGCCTGATGGTCGATTATTTGGTAATATTCAAGTCGATGATTTAGCGGTACGTTATGAGAATTGACCCTAATTACAGAAATTAATTACCTGAACAGATAAACTTGGCAACTAAGTGTCACTTAGTTGCCAAGATAACATTAATATAATTAGATAAATTTTATCGCAGCTGAAATTGCGGCAACCTGCGCCATGATACAATTTTCATCATCAACTAAAGGGCTGTCAGGGTAAACTTCGGTAGTCGTTACATACGGTGCATCCGTTAAGCCCATACATAAACCTAGCTCTCTTCCTGCATAGTTAATAACGCCAAACTGAGCAATATCAACACCAATCAATTTACCATTCTCATCTGCTGGCGCAATATGCGTAATTTTTGCCACCGCAGCATTAATTGCACACTGAAAGTCTGCTTCAGGTTTAGTTGAATCACCGACTAGATAAAAACCATCGGGAATATTCCAGTTTTTCTGTTCGATTGCATCTCGTGCAGAAAGGGCTGGCCTAAATTCACTATTATCCGTATCGGTTGTTTCATGTAAATCAATATGCATTGCTATATCAAGATCAAGTTCATTGATAAAAGCCATTAATGCTGCCGATTCTTGTGCTGGACTATCAGGATAAAATGAACGGTTAGGATCAATAGCCTTATTATTCCAGCGATTAATAGTTTCATAACCCCAAGGGCTCACACACGGCACTACAATAAGATTAAACTCATCACTAAAGTCATTAGCTGTCGTTTCTAAAAAACGAATCGCACCTTGAACTCCGCTGGTTTCATAACCATGCACACCACCTGTAACAAGTACGGTCTTATGAGCTGTTTGCCAGTTTTTACTTTTTAAGGCATATAACGGATAACGACTTTCATCAATTGATAAACTGCCATATTGCACCGTATCAAATGAAGCCGCTAATGGCTCAAGTTTTGCTAATACTTCGTCTTGGTAAGAGCGCTTTATACTTTGCCCTTCAAACCATAAATCTTTTTCTTTATCCAACCATGGTTGGCCTTGTACGCCAATAGAATAAATAGCTTCACTCATCTTTTAACCTCATTGTTCATAAACGACTAAATCGCTTTGATGTCTGTATTTTTATACCATGCTATACCGCATAAAAAATGCCCGAATATTCGGGCATTTTATGTTTGATACTCAATAGCAGTTACTATATTAGTCGTAACACGAAGGCAATTTATTTCGAGTCAGCTCGACCCATAAATTTACGCTCTTCGGTGTTTACTTTCACTTTGTCACCCGTCGAAATATGCTCAGGTACTTGAATAGTTAAACCTGTAGATAAAATCGCAGGTTTTGTACGAGCACTTGCAGAAGCACCTTTAATAGAAGGGTCTGTTTCGGTAATCGCTAACTCAACACTTGCTGGAAGTGCAATGCCTACAGGTGAGTCATCAACTATGATGACAGACATGCCTTGAGTCTCTTCATCAATAAAAAGAATTTCATCAGCAATTGAATCTTTATTTAAGTTATACGGCGTGTAATCTTCATTATCCATAAAGACATACTCATCACCATCAATATAAGAAAACATTGATGGACGACGACTTAAATCTGCAAAGTTAAGCATATCTTCAGCTTTAAAGGTTTCATCTACTTTTCCACCGGTAACCACATCATATAAACGCATTCTGTAAAGACTACCACCTGCTCTACCTTGTGGTACTGAACGAGTAATATCTCTAACTATTAATACTTTACCGTTGTGCTCTATCGCTGCATTTTTTTTTATATCACTTGCCTTTGGCATAAGATGACGTCCTCTAAATTTAGTGTTAATTTTCTTGTTTAAACGTAATGCAGGGAAAATAACATGAACCCATAGATATGCAAATAACTTATAGATGAAATCTGATCTTTTTTGCTGAAAAAGTACTTTAATGAAAGTAAATAATAAAACTTCCAAGAGTAAGATCAAAAAAAGCAAATATATTAGCTATATTTGCTTTTCAATTTATTGATATTTCTTCGTCAATTTAATAACAGTTAAAATAAAAATAGGTAGTGAATTATCTAAATTTAATAACAGTTAAAATAAAAATAGGTAGTGAATTATCTACTAAAAAAATTACTCGTAAGAACGTTCAAGCCAAGCGATTTGTAGTCTTAACTCCTCAATCTCATGGTTTGCATCGACTAATTGTTCCTGCGCTGATTTTTGTTCAGTATTACAATTATCTACACTAGCATCAGTACTTTTTGACATATTGCGTCTTTCCTCATGGGCCATGGGAGCCTCCAAAAAATTGTTACCACACCTGTATTATTACACACAAACTTTCATATGTAACCTTTTGACTTGAAATTACTTTATAAAAGGCTTAAAACTAAGATAAAAGAAAGCACATGATTTAGTCGCTTACATTGATGAAAACCTTGGCATATCTAGAGTTCTTTGACATTAAAATGTTTCATTTGATTGTGTATAGCCCTGGGGTTGTTTACAGTTCCTTCTATAGGTCTCATAACACTACGTTGGATAAACATGTACGATCCCCTGATTGATGAATCACTTGCTGGTAATGCTCCTTACCCTAATAGTTACTGGGCTGATGTTACAGAAGCTAATACCACAGGAAAAGCGCCCGTAGATGATGGGCAACTAGCTAAAGATATCAATGTGGATGTCGCAATTATAGGCGCAGGTTTTACTGGTTTATCAACTGCCTTACACTTAGCCCGAGAGCACGGTATTAAAGCAACAGTATTAGAAGCTAACCGTACAGCTTGGGGAGCAAGCGGTCGTAATGCTGGTTTTATTCTAAAGTCCTCAGGTAGACAATCCTACGCAAGCATGCAATCTCAATGGGGAGAAGAGGTCATGCACGGCATTTACCAAGAAATGTGTGCTGGCGTTGACACAGTTAGAAGCTTAATTAGCGAAGGCATTGAATGTGCCCCACAAGATAACGGCTATATTCGTGTGGCTCACAAACCAAGTATGTTCAAAAACTTACGAGAGGTTGCTGTACTGCAAAAAAAAATGTTCGGCTATGACGTTCAAGAATTATCCCGTGAACAGTTGCATCAAGATTACATGGCAGATCACAATGCTTATGGTGCGATACGTTATCAAGATGGATTTGGCATTAATCCATTACAACTTGCTTGGGGTTACCAGAATATTGCTAGAAAAGCCGGGGTCACCATTCATTGTGATAGTCCAGTGGATAAATTTCAGCAGGTATTATTTCAAAAGTCAGGCCAACAAAGCCAAGCCATTCATACATTACACACTCCAAAGGGAGTTGTGAAAGCTAAAAAGGTTGTTATAGCGACCAATGGCTATACCGCCAAAAATTTCCACCCATTAATCAAAAATAAGACCCTACCAGTACTGTCCCAAATTATTGTCACTGAGCCATTAACACCTGAGCAAATAGCCGCGTGTAACTTTTTAACCAGCAATGTCATTATGGATACTCGCGCATTAAAATATTACTACCGAAAATTACCCGACAATCGTATCTTATTTGGCGGTCGCGGGGCTATAACAGGAAAAAATGCCTCTGATCCTTATTATGCTAACCGCTTGCTCTCGGTTTTAAAGTCCAATTTCCCTGCCCTAGCTTCATTGAAATACGATTATGCTTGGTCTGGGTGGTTATGCATGTCTCTTGATGATATGCCGCATATTTACCAAAATGAACAAAGCAGTATTTTTTATGCCATGGGTTACTGTGGCAGCGGGGTATCTTTTTCAGTACAAGCAGGAAAGCGCTTGGCGCAGAAGGTTGCCGGAGTCACTGTGCCTAATTTACCCATTTACCAAACCCCGTTATCAACATTCCCTTTTGCGCCATTAAGACGTGTTGGACAATGGGGCTATTTTCAATACGGCAAAGTTAAAGATCGCTGGTTTTAATGTAGAGCAAGATATCGAGTGTTATATGATTTAACATTAACACTTGTTTCAATGAAATTATTGTATACAATATCCCGAAAGGGTTTTCAGCTCAGTGAACGACAGAGCTGAAAAGTTTTTATAGCTGCTACCAATCAAAGTACAGCAAACCTATATATTGATTGGTAGCGGCTATATACATCCAACACAAAGTAAAATGTCCTGAAGGAAAATGATATGTCCATTGGTATTGGTGGCTCTACAGCTGAAATAGAATTAAGCAAACTAACTGATATGACAACTGATGTCACACCTGTTGCATTAGATGAGTATCAGCAACGTATCGCAAAAGCGCAGCAATTAATGCGCGAGCAAAACATTAGCGCTTTATACCTTAATGCTGGTACTAATTTAACTTACTTTACCGGAACTGCTTGGTATGCATCAGAACGTTTAGTGGGCGCAATTTTGCCAGCCGAAGGGCAGTTAATATATATCGCTCCGTGGTTCGAAGTCAGTACACTATCGGGTTTTATGGTAATTAAGTCTGAAGTTGCTAGTTGGCACGAACATGAGTCTCCCTATGAATTAGTGATTGCTACCTTGCAAAAAATGAATATTGGCCAAGGCACTATTGCTGTTGATGAATCAACTGCATTTTTCGCTGTTGACGGTATGATTAATGCTGCTAAAGCTCAAAATATGGCGCTTAACTTCACAAGCAGCAAAGTAATCACGGCTGGTTGTAGAATGGTTAAGTCTGCTAGTGAAATAGCGTTATTACAACGCGCTAAAGACATGACTATGGTCGTACATCGCGCTGTAGCAAAAATACTAACGGTTGGCATCACTACAGCAGAAGTTACTGCTTTTATAAACCAAGCCCATATCAAGCTTGGCGCACCTAAAGGCTCCTCTTTTTGTATCGTATTATTTGGCCAAGATACCGCCTACCCTCACGGTGTAAAAGAGCCTAAAACTCTAGAGACTAACGATATGGTGTTAATCGATACCGGTTGTTTAGTGCAAGGTTATAATTCAGATATAACGCGTAGCTATGTTTTTGGACAAGCCACTGAAAAACAACGTGCGGTCTGGTTACATGAAAAATCAGCTCAAGCGGCAGGTTTTGAAGCGGCTCAAATAGGCTTGCCTTGTGAAGCGGCAGATATTGGTGCACGTAGCTACTTAGAAGCGCAAGGTTACGGTCCAGGCTACCAAGTACCAGGCCTACCACATCGTACAGGTCATGGTGTTGGCTTAGACATTCATGAGTGGCCATATTTAGTTAGAGGTGATAAAACGCCACTTGCTGCTGGTATGTGTTTCTCAAATGAACCAATGTTATGTCTTTATGGCGAGTTTGGTGTACGTTTAGAAGATCATTTTTACATGACTGAATCGGGTCCTAAATGGTTTAGTGAGCCTGCTCATTCAATTGATGATCCCTTTGGTTATGAAGCATAATACCAATTTGATTAAACTTCTTCCCAACTCAGAGCTATGCTCTATGTTCAATAACAAGGCTAATTTGTTCCGGTTTAGTCACTCTAAATCAAATGAATTCAACGAAGTTAGTGGTCATCGAGCAAGCTCCTAAGGCGAGTTTAAAAGGCTTACACACCGCGTTATTGATTTTGAGAAGGAAATAACCATTCTCTACAATCAAGGCCTTGTCCCTAAGGCTTTTAATTCTCGCTGAGTGGGAAAGAACTTAATCAATTTGGTATCACTCAGCTGAACCACTCAATACCCTATAATGTAAAGGCGCTACCTCTAATATAAGGTAGCGCCTTTTTAATGTTTAATATGAGTATTAAAAGATATTCAATCTAGAAAATACTACTCCGCTAACTTTTCTACCACGCAATGTGCTGCGACTAAATCACTGATGGCGGTACCTACAGACTTAAATAAAGTTATGTCGTGAGCTGATTGACGTAGCAATGAAGGTGTTTTACACAGTTCAGCCAACTCACCAACTATGTCTTCTTTGTTAAACGCGCCTTCAGCCATTGGTATGAGTAACTCTCCTGCTTCGTTTAAGGTATTTGTTAAGCTATCCACAAATACTCTCGCGCGGGTTATTGTCGCTGTATCGCACTCACGAGCATCTTTGATGTGATTGCCTAAACAATCAATGTGAGTACCAGCACTAACAAGCTTACCATCAAATAATGGCGTTTTAGCTCCCGTTGCACAACAAATGATATCTGCGCTGGCTACTTCGGTATTTACATCGACACTGGCACTAAAAACAACGCTTGGATACTCAGCACTGAGTTCAAAAATTAAATCATTCACTTTAGCGCGATTACGACCCCACAAAGTCACTTTCTTAAGGTTTCGCACACTTAAATGTGCTTTAACCAAATAACTAGCCAAGTTGCCCGTGCCGAATAACAGCATGTGTTGGCTATCTTCTTTGGAGAGTAACTGACTGGCTAGTGCTGAGATAGCTGCAGTTCGCCAATAAGTCACACTGGTACCATCAACTAACGCTAGCGGCTCACCTGTTTTACGGGTGAATAACATAATCTTAGAAAATAGACCGGGTAAGTCATGTTTAGCCGCATTGTCCGGAAAATAGGTGAACATCTTATTGCCAATCACTTCTTCATTCCATGAAGGCAGTAAGGCAAAAGCATCATGATTATCAGCTTGCTCCGATGCAAGTGCATGAACTTGGCGTTGCGGCATACTAAATGGGCGACTAAAACTCTCTTTTAATAATGGAATTAATTCTTCAAAGTTAAGGTTCTGGTGGACTTGCTCGGCACTTATAACTTTCATATTTTTACTCTTATGTATACCCGTTACCATTCAAAGTGCGGGTTTTCAGTGGTAATTAAAAATGATTTAGGCAAGGCATTAAGTTTAGAGAATGGTTATTCCATTTTTAAATTTAATAACGCAGTATAAATCATTTTTAAACCCATCAAAGAAGCGCTTGAGCAACATGACTTCATCCTTGCTGCGACTTACAATGGAATAACCATTCTTTCATCACATCGCCTTGAATTAACATTGCTCACGCACTCTGAAACATGCATCTTGAACGGTGACGGGTATATTACGTATTTGTTAGGTGTATGACTTGGATGCTTGAAGCTCAATAAGCCCTTTAGGTGATTTGGTAAGAATTTTTAAGCCCTCATCAGTTAACACAACATCGTCTTCAATACGCACCCCACCCCAGCCAGGAATGTAAATACCTGGTTCGATGGTAAAAACGCAGCCTTTTTCAATAGCGGTACTACAGTCTGGACCAATAAATGGTTGTTCATGTAAAACTAATCCGACACCATGGCCTAAGCCTTCACCTGCATATTGTTTATACTCGCTATTAAGCAATATATTGGCCGACTGTTGATATAAGTGGCTACCTAAAACACCTTCGACTACTTCATCAATAGCGGCTTGTTGCGCTGAGTGCACCAATTGATAGACATGTTTTTGCTCTGCGCTTGCTTGACCAAAGACAAAGGTACGTGTCATATCAGAGCGATACCCATTCACCACGGCGCCAAAATCAATTAAAATAATATCACCAAGTTTTAATTCTCTATCTCCTGGAATACCATGAGGCAAAGCACTTCGCTCGCCAAATAATAAGATGGTGGCAAAAGACACTTCTTCAGATCCAAGTAGCGCCATTTGATAATCGAGCTCAACCGCCAACGCTCTTTCAGTAACACCAGCTTTAACTGATTTGAGCATAGTCGCTAATGCGGTATCTGCTATTTTAGCGGCTTGTTCCATTGATGCTATTTCAGTGTCTGATTTAATAAACCGTAATGCTTCAACAGCGCCAGTGATCGCTTCTATTTTACTAAGCTTGGTTAGGTGACTAACTTGTTGTTGAATTTGCTGCCATTGCGTCACACTAATATGTTCGCCTTCATAGCTTAGATATTGACAATCATCTTGAAATAATAAATCTTCAATGAGTGAGGCTAAACTTTGATTGGCTCTATCACGACAAATCACCTTGAAGTCACTTGCCTGTGCCTTGGCTTGCTCAAAATAACGGTAATCAGTTAATAGGTAATTAGCTTTGCTGGTTAATAATATTGTTGCTGCATGCCCGGTAAAAGTGGACAAGTAGTTGATATTAATATCGCTAAAAATCAGCATACTACCATTGGGCTTGTTTAGTACTTTATTTCTTAATGTAGCTAAATTCATAATATTCCTTAAAAATTCCCGATCGAAATTTAATTATTCATACGTAAGTTGAACAATGATTTATTATCTTAATAAAAAACCATATTTTAATGGGTCATCGCTGTTAATTAGCCACTCACCTTTACCGCAAATATACGCATCACCTGTGACTTGAGGAATAACAGCATCAAAGCCATGAAAGTTAAGTGTTTCTACAGCACTCACACTAAAAGGACTAGCTAAAATACTCTCAATAGTTATCGCTTCATTCAAGGCAACTTCCCCTGCGGCATGATGCAAAGCAATACGACCACTAACCCCACTTCCTGTCGGACTTCTGTCAAGCTCACCGTCAGCAAAGATACAAACATTACGTGAATGAACATCTTGATTTGGCGAGTCATCAATAAAAATTACGCCATATAAAAAACTTAACCCTGAGGTGGTAGGATGCGTGACAGTCAACTTTGGCAAAGGTGAATCTATGATGGCTTGTTTAATTTTTCGACCGTAATCAATGAGCTTGTCATGCTGCTCGGGCACTAATGATAAACCAATAGATGATGCATTTACGTAGGCATAGAAAGCACCGCCATAAGCAATATCGAACTCAACAGTACCAATACCTTCAAGGTGAATTTGTTGCTCTTTCGCATAAACAAATGATGGCACACACTGAAAACTTACCTTTTTTACCACGTCATTTTCACTGTATGCTAACGCGTGAATTTGACCACAGGGCACATCAATGACAACCTTAGTGATATTTCCAGTTTGAGCAACCACCCCTGACTCAACGGCACATTTTGTTAAGGCAATAACGGCATGGCCACACATGGTACTGTAACCTTCGTTATGAATAAAAATTGCGCCAAAGTGACTGTCGGCACGTTCTGCACCGGTAATAATGGCGCCGTACATATCAGCATGCCCACGTGGCTCAAACATTAATGCTCGGCGCAGGTCATCATAATGTTGTTTGCATTCCTCCACTTTCGTTAAAATTCCATCACCTTTAAGAACTGGAAAACCACTGGTAATGATACGTAATGGCTCACCACCGGTATGGCACTCAATCGTATTAATTGTTAAAAAGCATTCTTGCTGGCTTTTAGCTTGCCACTGCTCAAATTTTACCGCGGCATTATCTATATTTATTGTCATGATTTTCTCTTTTACTACGAGTAACTTTACTAGCGGCTGCTAAATATCTAAATTCACAGCCCCTTATAGCCAATTCCTTAAGCTATTGATCTTGATGCATCTACTGATGGCTCTGTTAATGGGGCTTTTTGCGCTGACTGCTGTTTTTTAATATCGCCAATAAAGTGCTTATTAAATAAATAGAAACCGATACAAGTCGCAAAGCCTAAACAAGCAATAATGCCCCACATCATTTCAGGGCGTGCTAGTTGGGTGGCAAAGTAGCCGTATAACCAACCCGATAACAGGCCAGCAAATAAGTTGCCTAATGCCATCGAGACAAAGTAGTAACCCATAAACATAGCCGCTTTATCTTTGGGCGCAAAACTTGCCACATATTCTTGACTTTTAGGGGCTGAAATCATTTCGCCAACAGCAAAAACAACCACGGCGCAACTCACCAATAAACCACCAAAGATGACGCCATGAGCAAAACCTTGCATTAGCATAGATAACGATAAAATGGCTGTACCAACAATTAATGCGGGTAATGCCTTAAATTTATCAACAAAGCGGCTGATACTAATTTGAAAAATAATGATCATTAAAAAATCAATACTTAAAATCGTCGCTGGATTCATTTGGCGATATTGAATCGACCATTGCTGAGCGATATCTTTAATAAAGACTTGTGCATTGGCATCTGTTAGCTGATTAAATTGAGCAAAGCTATGAATAATATCTTGCTCAGGAATACGTATATCAAGCGCTGATAGGGTACGGAGAATTTCTTTTAATGCTGCTGGTGTTTGACCTATATCGACACCGCTATAATGCTCAGCTAATCGTGATATTTCAGCTGATAAGGTCTCAATATTCACAGACGTTAACACATCATGTAACCATGGGCTTATTGTATGTAACAGTGAAACTAAACCTGAACTATCAACAAAGTCTCGTATGTATACAGGCAAAGTCACAAAAATTTGCATGTATACGGTCCAAAAACCCGTCAAAATAAGTAAATAAATCATAAATGCTTTATTGCCAATACGCATTTTTTCTAAGTACCATGGCAAGCTTGATGACGTTACCTGAACCGATTTTTCACTATACTTTGCTACAGCTAAGTCCCAAAAAAATGAGCTGATAACGAGTACAGCAACACTTATTAAGGTAATTTTCGCACCAATAAAACCAGCATAAAAGGCAACCAACAAAACTAATAAAGGCACCACCAATAAGGCCAGACGGAAATTGCCCAGTACTTGCTGCATTTCATAAAATACTTGTGTTAGGGTTTTATTTTTTCCGTGACGTTCTGGCTCTTTATAGAGAAACAACGCCGGAATAAAGTTTATCGAGATCCAAAGACAGGCAAAGATGAATACCCATTGCCAGCCATAATGCTTTTGGATAATTGGCGCTAATAGCGGGCCTAAGAAGCCACCAATATTAACCATCATATAGAAGATGCCGAAACCTAAACCTCGATTAGTATCGTCAGTTGTTCGACTAATTGTTGCGGTGACTACTGGTTTGAAAATTCCCGCACCAAGCGCTATCAGCATAAAAATGCTCATAAAGCTGCCTAAATCTTTGGCATAACCTAAGAAGTAATAACTCGGTGCCATCAGCATAAATGAAATCAAAAACATTATTCGATAACCAAACCTGTCAGCGAGAGCGCCAGAGACGACAGGAAACAGGTATAGGAAAAATGGTACAACTCCCATAATCAAACCACGCTCAGTATTACCTAAGCCTAGACCGCCCTGCGTGGTAGGGGTCATAATATAACTCGCAAGCAAGGTGTACATACCATACCAAGCAAGCCGCTCAAAAATCTCCATGGTATTAGCCACATAAAAGGCTTGCTGAAAAGGACTTCGCTTGGTTTGGCTCATTATATTATCCACCACTTTTATTGTTGATTTTTTATTCTGGGTTGGTGTCCACTCACAACATTCATTCTGTTGATTTACGTAATACTAAATATTTTATAAATCAACAGAATGAAAGTTAAAAAAAAACCAAGTACACAATATGCACTTGGCTTTAAAATTAATTCTAATTAATCTCTTAACAAACTAGGCAGCAACTCTGCCGGCATGTTTTGATAACAGATAGGACGTCTAAAACGGATAATAGCTTCACTACCTACTGAGGTTGTTCTGATGTTAGTTGATGCTGGAAATGGTCCGCCATGGTTCATTGAGGCACACACTTCAACACCGGTAGGCATTTGATTATAAATTAAGCGACCGACTTTATGAGCAAGAATTTGGCTTAGCTCTTTAGATTCCGTTAAATCACTATCAAGACCATGAATGCTCGCCGTTAAGTTACCTTTAAGTAAAGTAACAAACTGCATCATTTCAGCCACATCAGCACAACGAACAACTAAAGCACTAAAACCAAAAACTTCTTCTTGTAATAATGGTGTTTTAGCAAACGTTGCTAGGTCAGTAGCAAATAGTGATGCTGAACATTCTTGCTCGTTACCTGCTTGACCCGTTGCTAATAAAGTAACACCAGTAAGAGCTTTACGCTCTTCTACTGCAGCATTGTAACCAGCACACATTGCCGGTGTTAACATAACGCCTGCATTTTGCTCTGTTAATGCTGCACTTGCCGAAGAAATAAACGTTTGGTAGTTTTCACTGTTCTCATCTCCAACAACAACCCATACACCTGGACTCGTACAAAATTGTCCTTGGCCCATCATTAATGAAGCAACTAAACCTTGAGCTATTTCAACGCCGTTTTCAGCAACTTTATTTGGCATAATAAACTGCGGGTTAATACTACCTAGCTCACCGTAAAAAGGGATAGGCTCAGGACGTTGATGAATTTGCTGTTGTAAAATCATACCGACACGTTCAGAGCCAGTAAAACCGACAGCTTTCACTAACGGATGCGTAACAATCTGAGTTGCAATGGCGTAGTTTTTACCTTGAATAAGAGAAAAAACACCTGGGTCTAAATCACAGCTTTCTATGGCTTTTAATATAGCACGTGCAACTAATTCAGCCGTTGCAGGATGAGCCGCGTGTGCTTTCATTACAACTGGACAACCTGCTGCTAAAGCTGAAGCGGTATCACCACCAGCGGTAGAGAAAGCTAATGGAAAATTACTTGCTGCAAAAACGCCTACGACACCTAAAGGTAAGTAACCTAAACGCGTATCTGGTTTTGGTAGTGGTTGACGATCGCTATTCGCTTGCTCAACAACACCTTGGTATTCGCCCGCTTCTAATAAATCAGCAAATAAACCTAATTGGCCAATAGTTCTGCCACGTTCGCCTTGAATACGCATAGCTGGCAAACCCGTCTCACCACACGCGGTTTCAACGAGTTCATCACCTAACGCAAGGATCTCGCTGCCAATGGCACGTAAAAAAGCAGCTCTTTTTTCCGCGCTAAGCTGTCCGTAAGACGTAAAAGCATCATTTGCACGTGTTATAGCGGTATTAACTTCAAGCTCAGTCGCGTCAGAAAACTCAATATCAATTGCGCGATGTGTTTTCGCGTTAAATGCAGTAAAGCCACCTTCAGTATTGCCAGACCACTCGCCTGCAATTAAATTTTGTCCTGTTATCATCATCAATCTCACTTATATTTCAGTGTGCCTTTAACAAAGGCACTGGATAAATTCTGGGTTTTCCTAGTAAATAGCTAAGGTATATACGCTTAGCTCTACTTAATTTTCACTTATCTTTTACTTAACTATAAAACCAAATGCATAAGGGTCATCGTCATCGATAGTAATGCAATTCTTGCCAAAGACTTTAGCCCAACCCTGTATGCTTGGCATAATGGCAGGAACTTTTTTACCTTCCACCTCAAGCTCAACTACGCCTTCAATCTTGCCCATAAACTGACTACCTATGTAGCTTTCATGAACAAAAGTATCACCTAAAGATAATTCTCCTTTAGTAAATAACTGCGCCATTCTTGCGCTGGTACCCGTACCACAAGGTGAGCGATCAATAGCTTTATCACCATAAAATACGGCATTGGCAGCATCTGAGCCTTTGGTTTGTGACTTCCCTGTCCACAAAACGTGACTGACTCCGTTAACACTCGGATCTTGTGGGTGAATACAGGTAAGTACTTGACTCGCTATTTCACGTACAATTGGGCTCCACTTCAATATATCTCCAGCGCTCCACTGATCTATGCCTGGAAAATTTTCTTGTGGCTCAACAATGACATAAAAGTTGCCACCGTATGAAACATCAACTTTCAAAGTGCCTAAACCAGGTATATCAAGCATGACATCTCGATGTGCCAAATAAGCAGCAACATTAAATATTTTAACAGAAGAGACTTTGCCATTGATTTGTTGATACTCAATTACAATTTGCCCCGCAGGTACATCAATAATGAGTCTCCCTGGGGTTCTAGGCGTGATTAAACCACTTTCTAAACCGGCAGTAATAGTGCCAATAGTGCCGTGACCACACATAGGTAAACAACCAGATGTTTCTATAAATAAAATAGCCGCGTCAGCATTATCACTGCAAGGGGGGTACAAGAACGCGCCAGACATCATGTCATGGCCACGAGGTTCAAACATTAATCCTTGACGAATCCAATCAAAACGGTCAAGAAAGTCTAAACGTTTTTCACTCATGGTTTCACCGTTTAGGTTTGGATGACCACTGGTCACTAACCTAACAGGGTTTCCACAAGTGTGTGCGTCGATACAAAAAAATGTTCCTTTAACCATACTTTCCTCAATAATGTTCGCGTTACTTGACGCAATCTATTTTTATTAAATCTATTCTGTAAAACTATTTTTATAGCTGATAAACAAGTACTGAAAACTTAACAATAATTCGAGCTAAGTCGAATTAATCTAGATTAAATTTACTTAAGTCGATGCGCGTAGCAACGGCTTTATTGTATATACGCTCAACGTTTACATGCTCTTCACCAGATAATGGTATACGTGGAAATATGTTAGTTAGGCCTGAAACCCAACCAGTACAACCTAACTTTGAGATTCAAGTGCAATATCATCAACGTCACCGAATATTACACAACGCTCACTAAATAAACGGTAAAACCATGAAATTGCATGGATTTCCCAAAGGTTTAGTACAGCAAATAATTTTTGTAAAAACTATTACTAGTTAAACTTAAGTATATTGTATACAATCATTCAGTAATGGCAAGTAAAATTATTTTTTACTTAAAGACCAATACTTATTTTGTAAACATAAATACCCAAGCTACTTCAAAGGGCTTGTTTCAGGGCGACTGAGCGATTCATCGACAAGGTGCGTATTTTATTAATGGTTATTCCCTTAATTACCTAGGCAACGATGAATATGACTTGCTAAGACGTTTCTAATTACAGCTAAATCCTGCACCTTGAGATAGTTTGGGTATAAATACAATTTTTCGTCATCATCATAAGGTGTTAGTTAATGAATAGTGCATCAAACAGAAAAACAGATAACAAACAAGAAACATACAATTTTTCGTCATCATCATAAGGTGTTAGTTAATGAATAGTGCATCAAACAGAAAAACAGATAACAAACAAGAAACAGTTGCTGTTATTGGCGCAGGCATTATTGGTATAAACTGTGCTCTTGAATTGCAGAGTTTAGGGTATCAAGTCACGTTAATTGATAAAGAAGGTATTGGTTTAGGTTGCTCAAAAGGCAATGCTGGCCATTTTGCTACCGAGCAAGTTTTCCCACTGGCAGAATCTTCATTATTATGGCAAATGCCTAAGCTTTTACTCGACCCGCTTGGTCCAGTGTCTTTATCAGCAACACACTTTATTAAAGCTATACCATGGTTTATGCAGTTCTTTAACAATATGCGCCCGAGTTTACGCGACAAAAATACCATGGCGATTAAAGCATTAAATAAAAAGGCCATCAGTCATTACACTGCGTTATTAAAAGAAGCAAACATAGAGCACCTCATTACTTTACAAGGCTCGTTGCTCGTTTTCGAAACGACTGATCGTAGTAAAGTTGATGCTATGTACCAACATTATCGAAGTGAAGGCATTCCAGTTAAATTATTAGACCGAGCTGAAACAATTAAGCTTGAGCCAAACTTAAACGACAATATTAACTACTCATTATTTTTCACCGATGTAGCACATACTATCGACCCATTAGCATTGAGTGTTGCCCTTAGCGATTTTGCCAAGAGCAAAGGCATGACTTTCCAACAAGCTGCGGTTACCCATGTCGTTCAGGCTGAGAGCGGTGTTACCGTTATGAGCGATAGCGAAACACTCGCTTTTGATCATTGTGTTGTCGCTTGTGGTGCTTGGTCCAAACAGCTGCTGAAAAGGCTAAAATATAATTTACCTATTGAAGCTGAGCGCGGTTATAGCTTGAGTTTACCTATTGCAGCTAATGAAGCTAATCCTTTATCTCGCCCAGTGGCTTCAGCCGAACGTCGCTTCATTATTACGCCAATGGATAAGACCTTAAGACTTGCAGGCACTGTTGAATATGCAGGACTGCATGCGCCGGCCAATAATAAACGTGCTGACATGCTAAAAGGTAATGCAGCTTTTATATTGAAATCTCTACCACAAGAGCAAGGTGATGCCGATGTTGAAAAGCAACGCTGGATGGGTTGTCGCCCTTCATTACCTGACTCTTTACCTGTTATCTGCCAAGCGCCAAATCACGATAAAATATTCTTTGCTTTAGGGCATCAACACCTAGGATTAACGCAAGGAGCGGTAACGGGTAAACTTATTGGTCAGCTAGTATCTAAACAGGCAACCGAAGTAGATGTTAGCGCTTTTTGTATCAGTCGCTTCAACTAACTTATACCAATTGCACTAATTAAGTGATCATTTTCAAATGGTCTAAATATCCAATAACGTCGTTGCTTTCAATCCCAATAGCCAGCTATTGCTCAATCAAGCGCCTTGTTCTTGAAAATTTATTCTCATTGCTTATTTTAAAATGGAAGCTGTAACCTTAATTAATCCAAATGGTATTACTCTAATAAATAACCAGTTCACAGTAGAAAACATAAAAAAGGCAGTGTGATAATAAATCACACTGCCTTTTCTTTATCTCTGTTTGAAAGGATTAGTCTAATAAATCCAGAGCTTCAAGCCTTTCTTTTGCTAGAATATATCTTGCACTAACATCATCAATTTGCTGTTGAGTTAATTTCTTACCAAGGGTACGAAGCCCTCCATCAACATCATTATGGTGAATTCCCATAGCAAACTTAAGATATTCCATAAGCAACGGTTGAGCATCAAGGTATGATATAGAATTCATAGCCTGAGAAATCTTATTTGCCTCAGCCCACTCGCCTTTTAAAACATGCTCCTGCATAGTAACACTAGCTTTAGGAAAGATAGTACCTACACCGGTAATGCCACCACATGCTCCTGCAAGTCCTGCATGTACAGTGACAGTGTCAACACCTGCCAAGATTTTTAAATCTTTGTTCTCTAACATCAGTGTTTCAATAGTTGAAACATCGGTAGTTGATATTTTAAGCGCAGTGACTTCAGGTAGCGCAGCAAGCTTTCTAAGAATATCTGTTGAAATTGCATGATAACCGGCTGCATCAGGGTTGTTATATGGCATAATTGTTACGCCAGCCTCTTTAGCAGCTATTGCAGCAAACTCATAATACGCATACATTTCTTCATCAGAAGGAACCGCCTTAGTTTTTGGCGGCATGACCATGACAGTATCCACTCCAACCGTTGCCAATCCTTCAATGATATTGGCAAGCTCTTCTTTAGTTTCTGCAGCAGCGCCACTGATCAACGGGACATTGTATTCTTTAGCAACCTCAGAAAGGGATTTAAGTAAAGAAAGACGCTGATCGGTGCTCAGGTAGCTATTCTCACCCAGAGTACCAGAAGCGACAAGTCCGCCCATTCTGCTTCCGCCTTTTCCTTGAGCTTTTAAAACAGCTGCGGCCTGTTTTTGTGTTACATCAAAGTCAATTTCAAGGGCACCGGATTCTGACTCTTTTAGCCATGTAAACACGGCCGGCATAACTGTATATCGCCAATCTGTACTATTTGTTTCCATCATGTTACCTTTTGTTTAAAAATTATACCGAACAAGTTATACCTAAACATATTATGCATCACCGCATGTGCGTAAATGTCGATAGCAAGCACTTGAGCTAGTTGACATATTCGTTTTCAATCCATGTGCGCCTGCGCTCATAACTAACTCCTGTTTCGTTATCTCCCACCACAAAACAATGCCTTTCGTACTGTGCGATGGAAAATATGATAAAAGGGGGTATTTAATAAACTAATTTGCTATGAACTAGGCTTAGGCCTAATAACCTTGTGAAAATTATTGTTAGCTAGATTTAGGTATATTGTATACAATCCGTAAAAAATGGCAAGTATATTTTATTTTTACTTTATAACCAGTATTAATCTTTCGTAATAATAGCAATTTAGAGCTCTAGTTATTACAAGGTGTAAAGTAATAATTACAGGCTTGAGTGAGCAATTGCATAATAAAAAGCAAATAGTCGCGGTAATTTACGCTGGAATTATTGGTATTAACTGTGCGTTATAGTTGCAGAGTTTAAGCTATCAAGTAACCTTAATTGGTAAAGAAGGGGTTGGCTTAGCATGCCCTCAAGGTAATACGGGTCATTTTCTACCGAACAAGTGCTCCCGCTAGCCCAGTTATCATTAACACTCTAAGTGCTTCTTCTGAATAGTCTCTCCAATGCCGCCCTGTCTAATACTGGTTATTTAGGCAATCAATCATAATTAACAGTAATGATAGTTTTTTATTTGATAATTCTGCTAACATGTCATGAATAGGAATAATTATCATTTGTACTTTAGTGCAATTACCGAAAGGGGAAATATATACCGCGATTTAATATGATCAGTTGCCAGTGTTCCCCACACGGGTTTCAACGTCGCTGCGAATGAATGTAATAATTTACTTGATAGTCCATAACAACAAGGATTTTATGCAATGAGTTCCTAATGGCTTAAATCCAACGCAATGAAAGATTTTGCTTTTGCACTATAAAAGATAAGAAATGAACTCAACATAGGCTCGTCAGAATTTGATATAAGCTTGCAAAATACCAAAGTGCAGGCTTTATTTAATGAATAACCCGTCATTACAAAACAACTCACCGAAAGGATTCAAAATGTACCGCGATTTACAATTATCATGGAAAATAACCCTAAGCTCCACCTTAATCTTGATATTGTTATTAGCGGTTGCCAGTGTTTCCCATACGGGTATCAAAGCCGCTAGCAATGGTTTTACTGAGTACAGAGAGCTTGCTCGTGATAGTAATTTATCAAGTGAATTATTGTCGAATATGTTAATGGTACGAATGAATGTTAAAGATTACTTGATAACCCATAGCAATAAAGATATTGAACAATATAATCACTACCTTGTAGCAATGGAGGCCTTGCTAAATGAAGCAAAAAGAGAAATAAACAAAGCCGAACGAGCTAAACTGGTAGAGCGTATTTCTGATGAAATAACTGGTTATAAAGCGTCCTTTGATAAAGTTGTTAAGCTTGTGAACTTACGTAATAGTGTTGTCACAGAGCAATTAGATCCTAATGGCTTAAAAATGAGAAAAGCCATGACGGCAATCATTTTAAGTGCTTACCAAGATGACGATGTTTCCGCTTCTTATAAAGCCTCACAAGTACAAGAAAAACTATTATTGGGCCGTCTGTATGTTGCCAAATTTCTTAAATCTAACGCAAAGAAAGACTTTACTTTTGCACTAAAAAATATGAAAAGTGAACTCAATATACTTTCGTCAGAACTTGATATCAGCTTGCAAAATACTAAGAGGCGAGCATTATTTAATGAGTTTAAGAATGCACATATTGCTTACTTAGCAGCCATGGAACAATTAGACCAGCTTATTAGTCAGCGTAATGATTTGATTGATAATAAATTAGATAAGGTAGGTCCAATTGTAGCCAAACAGGCGACCGAGATAAAATTGTCGGTTATGTCAGATCAAGACAAATTAGGCCCAAAACTTCAAGAAAGCAATAACACCACATCAACTTTAGTCCTCACTATCAGCTTAGCAGCATTGTTATTGGGTATTATCTTCTCATACTTTATCTCACTTAGTATAACTCGCCCGATAAATCGTGTTGTTGATATAGCCAAACAATTGGCTAAAGGCGATTTAACAATCACAGTTGAACAAGGTGCCAAAGACGAAGTTGGTCAGCTGTTTAATGCGCTGGGTGATACAGTGACCAACTTACGAAACGTAGTTAGTCAGATTTCAGGTGCTAGCCAAGAGGTGGCATCTTCAGCGCAACAATTATCTGTGGTAACAGAGCAAAGTAGTCTAGGAGCACAAGAACAAAAGTCAGAAACCGAGCAAGTAGCTACAGCTATGGTTGAAATGACAGCAACAGTCGCTGACGTTGCCAATAATGCCATTCAAGCCGCTGATGCAGCTACCGATGCAAATATCGAGGCTAACTCTGGTCAAGATATTGTACAAAAAACAGTTATATCAATTAATCAGCTGTCAGAAATTGTTGAAGAGACTTCAGATAAACTGCTTGAATTAGCGGATGATTCTATGAGTATTGGTGCTATTTTAGAAGTAATTAATGGCATAGCCGATCAAACCAATTTGCTGGCACTAAATGCCGCTATTGAAGCGGCTCGTGCCGGAGAGCAAGGACGCGGTTTCTCAGTTGTTGCAGATGAAGTACGTTCTTTGGCACAAAAAACTCAAGAATCTACACTGCAAATAAAATCATTAATTGAAAAACTGCAATTAGGCTCTAAAGATGCCGTTGTTAGTATGACGCGCGGTAAAGAACAGGCGCAACAGAGTGTGCTTACCGTAACAAAAGCACAAAGTGCATTAGATACTATCTCAGCCTCCATTACCCATATCAGTGACATGAATAGCCAAATAGCTACAGCAACAGAGCAGCAAAGTGCGGTAACCCATGACGTCAGTAAAAATTTGGATAATGTTCAACGAATCTCTAATGAAGGAGAGTCTGCTACCCTACAAATTTCACAAGCAAGTACTGAGCTAGCGACACTATCAAATAAGTTACAAATAATGGTGCAGCATTTTACCGTGGAAAAGCCAGTAAAGACTCGTTAAACATTGCTTTATATAATTACGGTTTCAGGCTGGACTTACTTGTTGAAAGGCACCGTAAGTCATTATTAACAAAGTGTTTACTATGGATAGCCATGTTAGATAATAATATTGTTAAATCATAAAAAGTGAATTTGATATCTTTCTGTCAATATTTCTCAATATTAGATACCTGGAGTATTTAACAAATAACAATGAATATGCCCCGTTAACCCCCTCCTACCAATAAATCATTGTCTATACTAACGGAGGCTCAATTCGTTAAGACGGTATTTTTATTTGCTATATGAAAAAATAAGTTGGAGGCTACTTTGGTAAAACAGGTTGATTTACAACATTTCGAAATTACTCAACTATTGGAGGCTATTTACTTTCGATACGGTTATGACTTTAGACATTATGCCCGTGCTTCTTTAGAAAGAAAGGTCATAAATCGGTTAAGGTTAGCAAAATTAGTCAGTATTTCAGCAATGACCTGCAAAATTTTATATGAGCCTAGTTTTTTTAATTTATTTCTTAAAGATATGTCTGTAACTGTTACCGAAATGTTTCGCGATCCATATGTGTTTAAAAAAGTAAGAAATAGTGTTTGTCAGCACCTTAAAACCTACTCACGGGTAAATATTTGGCATGTCGGCTGCGCAACAGGTGAAGAGGCTTATTCAATGGCTATTTTATTAGATGAAGAAGGTTTGTTACCACGCACACGTATCTATGCCACCGATTATAATAATCATTCACTTGAGTTGGCTACCCAAGGAAATTACAAAGCAGATAAAATGCCCCAGTATAATGAAAACTACTTAAAATCTGGAGGAAAATCTAGCCTAAGTCATTATTATCAGCAACAAGGTAATATCATTAATTTTGATGACTCACTTAAAAAATACATAACCTTTGCTAATCATAATTTAATGAAAGATCAAGTTTTTGCTCAAATGCACCTGGTTTTTTGCCGAAACGTTTTAATTTACTTTGATACAAGCTTACAAAATAGCGTGCTAAACCTACTTAAAGAAAGCCTGATCCACCGTGGTTTTCTAATATTAGGTGATAAAGAAAGCTTAGATTTTAGCCAACAAAGAGAATATTTTGAAAACTATGCTAATAAAGAAAGAATCTACCGACTCCGCGCCAACCTATAAAGCCTTGGTCATTGGTGTTTCTGCGGGCGGTTTGAAAGCCCTTAGCGCAATTATTCCTTTATTACCCAGTGATTTTCCGCTACCCATAGTTATCGTTCCACACCGAAAACATGAAGCAGAAGATTATCTAGTCTCATATTTAAATAAACGTTCGTCATTAACGGTTTTATCTGCCAGTATAGGAGCACCAATTAAGCCAGGTTATGTTTATATTGCCCCTTCAGGTTATCACTTATTAATTGAACGCGACAAAACATTTAGCTTAAGTATTGATGGCAAAGTAAATTACTCTATTCCCTCCATCGATATCTTATTTGACTCTGCGGCTATAGCTTATCAAGAAACCTTAATTGGTCTAATATTAACCGGCGCAAATAACGATGGTAGCTTAGGCTTACGAAGCATAAACTTTTATCATGGTCTATCCTTAGTACAAGATCCCAACAGTGCCGAATATCCTGTTATGCCACAAGCAGCCATTAGCACCACACATGTAGACTATATTCTCCCAATAGTCGATATTAGTGATTTTTTAATTAAATTGCTAATGGAGTAGCTATGAATACCTCCCTTAGAGAAATACTTATCGTTGATGACGAGCCCAATAATCACAGAGTTTACGAGCGTACTCTAGAATCCTTAGAATTAGATTTTGTTAAAGTTTTTTCGGGACAACAAGCATTATCGGTGGCACATAAACACAACTTTTTTTTGATTTTAATGGATGTGCAAATGCCAGAAATGGACGGCTTTGAAACCGCTTCTTTATTACTGAATCATCCAAAAACCTCACATATTCCAATTATATTTATTACCGCTTTTGATCGTGATGAAAGTTTTGAATTTAAAGGCTACGCAAGTGGTGCTGTCGATTATTTAGTAAAGCCAATCAATGGCGAAATATTAAAGAGTAAGGTCAATGTCTTTTTGGAGCTATTTCAAGATAAAGCTAAACTCGAGCAGGCATGTAAAGTGCGACAAGCAGCCGAAACGGAATTACGTCTCAACAAAAGTAATTTAGAAAGAATAGTCAAAGAGCGTACGCACGAACTACAAAAATCTCTCACTGAGTTAATGGATGCGCAAAATAAGTTAGTTGAAACCGAAAAAATGGCCTCACTTGGCCGCTTAGTTGCGGGCATTGCTCACGAATTGAATACACCACTAGGTATTTGTGTTACTGCTGCCTCTTATTTAAATGATGACAGCCAAAAAATGCAAGCTACCGTTAATAATGGCAATACCCGTAAAGCACACTTGGATGAGTTTTTATCGACAACCTGCCAAGCCTCCTCGCTCATTTTAACAAACTTAGAGCGAGCAGCAGAGCTTATCAGTAATTTTAAATTAATTGCGGTTGATATAAGTAGTGATAAAAATCGTGAATTTAATTTATTTGACTATATTGAGAGCACAATAAGCAGCCTGCGCCCCGCATTAAAACATACCGAAATTAACATAAAGATTATAGGTGATAGCAAAATTATTATTGATACTTGTCCCGGCAGTATTTCTCAAATAATCACCAATTTACTAATGAATTCTTTGTTACATGCATTTGAGGAAAGCTTAACCGGCAATATTACTATTGAGTTATCACTAAAAGACAACCAGATACACTTGCAATATCAAGATGATGGTTTAGGTATGTCTGAAGAAGTGCGTGTATTAATTTTTGAACCTTTTTTTACCACTAAACACCTCGCTGGTGGCAGTGGTTTAGGTTTATCTATTGTTTATAATTTGGTCATGCACAAACTACGAGGCGATATTAAATGTTATAGCAAACCCAACCAAGGCACCCGCTTTGAAATAATGCTACCTATCACCATATCCTAGCCGTAACCTGTCTACAGAATCGACAGTAACTAAAGCTCCTACCTACCTACCTACCTACCTACCTACCTACCTACCTACCTACCTACCTATTCTATTATCCATTTTTCGAGAGATTAAGCACAATTGAACTTTTTATACTAAATTAAATAACATGCCTTAACACTTCGAGAGATTAAGCACAATTGAACTTTTTATACTAAATTAAATAACATGCCTTAACACATTGTAGGATTAACAAAATGAATTTAACCATAGGTAAAAAAATTAGTGCCGCTTTTGCCGTGATCCTTTCATTAATTCTTACCTTAGGCGGCACGACTTATTATTTAAATACTAGCATTCATGCTGACGCTGAAGATATTCATAACGATGATGTGCCTGGCGTTATTTTATACCTGCAAATACTTGATGAAATTGGCGACATGCATAGTAATGTCGTTGAGTACACTACAGGTGAGATTGATGAGGTAGAGGACTTCCACGCAAACCACCAAGAACTTCTTACTTACTTCGCTCAGTTAAAACCATTAGAGTCTTCTTCTGAAAGTGACAGAAAAAAAATGGAAAACATAGAACAACTGGTAAGTCAGTATGTGAAAGAAATTAATGATCTAGTATTTAACAGATATAAACCGCAAGATGAAATTTGGGCAAAACAAATCATTGATGATTTAGAGCATAAACAAGGCGCCGAATTAGAGAAATTACTCGATAAATTAAAAGATGAAGAGTTTGCGGAGGCACTGACCACTAAAGATATAAATGAAGCTGTTAACGATGATTTACCCGGTGTGCGCTATTACCTTGAATTGGTAGATGAAGCCGGAGATATGTTAGCATCTTTAAGTGATTTTGTCGGCGGTGAAATCGATGAAGAAGTCGAATTTAGAGAAAATTCCGATGACTTTACTCAATATTTTAATTTGCTAGAGCCTCTTGAGCAAAAGCCTACTGAAATTCGTGACTTAATCACCATTAACCGACTTTATAGCGACATAGTACGCACCGCCGATGCCGTTTTTCGTCGCTATGATCCACAAGCCAGAAGTCGAGCATTAGGAGTGATTGATAGGCTCGAGCACGAGATACTTAGTCAATTAGAAGAAATACTCGATAGTTCGTCATTAGAAGAGCAAACAGACGCTGACAATGCGCTTAATGCCTTATCTGATACGCTCAATACCGTTAACAGCATTATCATCACCTTAGCTATTATTTCCTTAATTATTGGGGTTTTAATTAGTTACTGGATAACCAACACTATATTACGCGCTGTTGGTGGTGAACCAGCAACGATAGAAGCGATAGCGAATGAAGTAGCAATAGGTAATGTTTATATGGATATAAACACTAACAACGACAAACAAACCGGTATTTATGCTGCATTGCAACTGATGATTAATGCATTAACGGTAAAAATAAAGATGACGGAGAAAATAGCCCAAGGTGATTTAAGTACTAACATTGAGCTTACCTCAAAAAAAGATTCTCTCGGTATTGCCCTGAATAAAATGCAGCTAAATTTCAAAGAAATGGTCGAGCAAGCAAATGCTTTTGCTAATGGCAACTACAGTAGCCAAATCACCCCGCGCTCAAGCCAAGATGAATTTGGTATCGCACTTTCCCATATGATGCAACAAGTTACCGATAGAAATCAGCTAGTCGAAGCTCAAAACTGGCTTAAAACTCAAGTTGTAAAAATAAGTAAAGTTTCTCAAGGTATAGATGATTTACAAAGTATGGCGCAGCAACTGGTCAGTGAAATAGCGCAGGCCTTAGAAGCTGGTCACGCTGTTTTTTATGCCAAAACAACCGAGAAAAACAGTGAAAGTTACCACTTACTTGGTAGTTATGCTTATGTTGAGAGAAAAAACATCTCTAATAGTTACAAACTCGGAGAAGGATTAGTGGGTCAGTGTGCGTTAGAAAAGCACAACATAGTACTCACCAATGTACC